>CAEZZG010000001.1_pt1 | contig 125843 bp, 126 predicted proteins | sample 7266311 | NCBI WGS metagenome assembly CAEZZG01 (sample SAMEA6813955, study PRJEB35770) | uncultured Actinomycetes bacterium | biome: Freshwater; feature: Freshwater reservoir; material: water | place: Czech Republic | collected 2016-08-15 | depth 30m m
GCGAGAGGGAAACGCCCGGTCCCATTCCGAACCCGGAAGCTAAGCCTCTCAGCGTCAATGGTACTGCAAGGGGGACCTTGTGGGAGAGTAGATCGCCGCCGGACATCATTATAAAAAGGAACCTTTCCTTAACTTCGGTTATTGGAATTGGTTCCTTTTTTATTGGAAGCGGATCAATTTCCGAACCCAATTTTGAATTATTTCTATTTTCTATTTTCTATTTTCCTTCTATTTTCAAGGAAATTAAGTACTTAGTAACAAGCTGCATCTATTCACAGCTAACTTGGGATTAGAAGATCTCCATTATTTGTAGCGCCACAATTTGCTCTTCTTAGAATATCTTTAAGATGTACATTTTATGGATTGGAAATTGTATGGCGAAGATTTTAGAGAAGAAGATTATCGGCAAGAGCAAGAAGAAAACTGTAGTCAAGCCAGAATTCGATCCGGTAAACGAGGTTTTTTTAGTCGGTCGCGTTACTAGCCTTGCGGTTGAGAAGATTTTGCCTAGTGGAGACAAGGTCGTTGAGTTTCGAGTTGTAATAGGCAGAGCAAAGTCCAGAGGTTCGAAGAAGGAAGTGGACACCCTTGATGTTGCAGCTTGGTCAGCAACTGCTCGAAAAGCAGCCCTGGCAGTGAAAATCGATAGTTGGGTGCAAGTAAGCGGCTCTGTTCGCAGACGTTTTTGGCGAGCCCCTACAGGTCTTGCAAGTCGTTGGCAGGTCGAAGCAAGCGAGGTAGTGCGACTTTAGGTACGGTTGACCCATGGTTTCAGACATCAACGCAATTGTAAAAAAATACCTTAGCGCAATGGGTAAGAACGAAGCGGGGATTGCAGAACTGACGAGCAACCTGCGGGTTTGGGCTGTTGAGAATGGCGAAGTTTTTAAAGAGAAGATAGAAAAACAGATCGACGATGCTGCTGTCCGCATGGGGTTTGTTAAAGCTTCTGATTTAGATTCACTGTTAGCGCGAATTTCCGAACTGGAAGGGCGCATTCCCTCCTCCCAGAAAGGGCGAAAAGTTGGCGCCAAAAAATCAAAAGCCAAGAGAGAACCTAAATCAAATGAAGATAAAAAAGTGAGCAAATTTTCAGAGAAGAAAAAGTCAACGACCAGCAAGAAAGGTAATAAATAATGATAGAAGATGGCTCAACCCCTATTGCAAGTATTGACGATATCAAAATTAGAATTTCACAGATATCGCAGAAACCACTCGACCTGCATCCCCAGGAGTTTGAAAATATACATAGCGACTTGACTCAAGTTTTATCGGGAATTGACGGGCTCTAAGGATTTAATATGAAGACGCGCCTTGATGCAGAGTTGGTTCGGAGAGGTCTGGCAAGATCTCGAGATCATGCTGCAGATCTAATTGAATCAAGGTCAGTCTTGGTGATTGGCATCCCAGCTTCAAAACCAGCTACTCAAGTAGATGCTGAAACCTCAATAACTATTCAAGGTGACAGAAGCGATTTTGTATCACGTGGCGGCCATAAACTTTCGGGTGCTCTAGATGCTTTTCCAGAAATTGTAGTTGAGGGGAAACGCGCTCTCGACGCTGGCGCTTCAACCGGTGGATTCACCGATGTGCTCTTAAAACGTAACGTCGAAAGTGTTATCGCGGTCGATGTTGGTTATGGACAATTAGCATGGGAGCTTCGAAGTGATCCAAGAGTTACTATTTTGGATAGGACTAATGTTCGACATCTTACGATTGAGCAAGTAGGCGAAGCAGTTGATTTGGTAGTTGCAGACTTATCATTTATCTCACTAACACTTGTACTTCCAGCCTTAGTAGCAGTTTCAAGAACTAGCGCGGATTATTTAGTAATGGTGAAACCCCAATTCGAAGTTGGTCGAGAGAAACTCGGCGCTGGTGGGGTAGTGCGTGATAGCTCGCTGCGCAGATCAGCAGTTCTAGAAGTGGCCGATTGTGCATATGACATGGGGCTAGGTTGTAATGGGGTAGTGGCCAGTTCACTCCCAGGACCTTCTGGAAATGTTGAATATTTCCTATGGTTAAAACGAGGAGCAACAGAGATGTCGGCCGAGATTCTAGACACAGCAATAGCTCAGGGGCCACAATGAAGAAGATTCTTTTGGTCGTTCATCCAACTAGACCTGCTGCAGCAAAATTTGGCAATATTTTGTCAGAGAAATTCTTAGCTGAAAAATTTGAAGTTTATTCAAATCAACCTCAATTGATTTCCGATACCAAACCTATTGCCAATCTAGAGAACCTCGATTTGGTGATTGTTTTGGGCGGGGATGGAACAATCCTGCGTGCCGCTGAGATTGTGCGTGGTTTCGAGATTCCAATAATTGGAATTAATTTAGGAAATGTAGGTTTCTTGGCAGAAATCGCGCAGCCAACTGCGGATGAGATTGTCTCTGCGATTAGAAGTGGCAAAGTTCATCGTGAACCGAGATTGGTATTGAAGTATGAAGTTCTGCGCAATGAGAAATCGATTTATCAAGGGTGGGCGCTAAACGAAGTTACAGTTGAGCGAAGCTCAACGCAGATGCTGGAACTCTTCTTACAAATCGACGGTCGACCACTTTCAAAATGGGGTTGCGATGGCGTTATTTGTGCGACGCCGACAGGATCTACGGCATATGCATTTTCAGCTGGTGGCCCAGTTGTCTGGCCAGAAGTGAGCGCACTTGTCCTCCTACCACTCGCCGCACATGCACTATTTTCAAGACCGATGGTCGTGTCGCCCGAATGTGAAATCGTAATTGATGTTATTTCTAACGAAGCCCAAATTTCAGCGGATGGATTGCGTCAGATTGAATTGCAGGTAGGCGATCGAATAATTCTAACTAAGGACCAAGATGAAATTCAACTTGCATACATCAACGAAGGAAATTTCACAGATAGATTAGTTGCCAAATTTAGATTACCAATCGAAGGTTGGCGCGGAGAAAGTTCTTGATAGCGCGTCCGGTTGTTCTGATTGGTTCATCTCTTGAAATCTAGAGTCCAGAAGAGTTCGCTCTCGGAGCTTACGATCCGGAGCTTAGGCGTAATTGAATCTGCCGAGATTGAATTTGGCGATGGATTAACGGTGCTTACAGGTGAAACAGGTGCTGGGAAAACTATGGTTTTAACAGCGCTTAATCTAATTCTTGGCGCTAAGTCCGATGCAGATTTCGTTCGCAACGGCGATGAGCGATTGGTTGTGAGCGGGAAGTTTAAATTGAATGAGGTTATGGTAACGAAGGTCGAAGAGGCTGGCGGATTTATAGAAGATGGAGAGGTGATTTTAAATCGCAGTGTAACTAGCCAAGGTAAATCAAAGATTTCTCTCGGTGGAGTGGTGACAACCGCCTCGCAAGTTTCGGATTTGGCCGAAGACTTAGTTGAGATTCATGCGCAGGCTAGTTCGGCCAGATTGAGTAAATCAAGTATCCAGTGTGAATTGCTAGATGCATTTGGAGATTATCAAGAAGTTCTCAAATCCTATGGTGAGAGTTACGCGGAATTCATTGTCTTGCGGAAACGTATTACAGATCTTAAAGTTCAGCTTTCGGTTCGTGATATTGAGATGGCGAAGCTTCAAGGCTTGGTTGGCGACTTTGCAAAAGTAGCACCAAAGCAAGGTGAATTGAATAGTGTTGAAAATGAAATTAATCGATTGGGTTCAGTGGAAGATTTGAATACTGGGGTGGTGGCCGCGCTCTCTGCCATATCAAGTGAGGAAAATTCTGCTCTTTCTGCCTTGAATACCGCTAAGAAATTTCTAGAGCATTTGCGTGGCAAGGATTCACAATTAGATGGCCTTATTGATAACTTTGTGGAATTGGTCTACGAAATTAATGAAACCAATTCCGGTATGGAAAGATATCTTGCACGTCTCGAGGCTGATCCTGCAAAATTTGATCAATTGCAGACCCGAAAAAATGAAATTCTTGCCCTGATAAAGAAGTATGGAAAAGGCAATGATCGTGAGCTCGCTCTAGAAAATCTTTTTACAGAGGCCGCAGATGCGACTTCTAAACTCTTAGACCTTCAGGGTGGAGATTCCAAATTGGCAGAATTGACGTTGGAGAGCGAGAAAATTTTTGGTTCTCTACGAAAGATTGCCAAATCACTAACGGAAGCTAGGCGGTTAGCGGCGAAAGAACTATCAAATGCGATAACTATTGAACTCACTGAATTGGCAATGCCGAACTCGAAACTTTCCGTGGAAGTAACTTCTTCCTCTGAAGAAGTGCCTACCAATTATTCTGTTACAGGTCTTGATGAAATTGCCTTTTTATTCACAAGTCATAAAGAGGGAAAATTGCTCCCACTAAATAAGGCGGCAAGTGGCGGTGAACTTTCCCGGGTTATGTTGGCGATAGAAGTAGTACTCGCTAAAAATTCAACTGTCGGAACATATATTTTCGATGAGGTCGACGCCGGAGTAGGTGGCAAAGCGGCGGTTGAAGTTGGTAAGCGGCTTGCGCAATTAGCCAGAAATTCGCAAGTTATAGTCATAACTCATCTGGCTCAAGTTGCCAGTTGGGCGGATCAGCATCTTGTTGTAACAAAGAGCGAGAATGGTTCCGTGACTCAGAGCAATGTCGTTGAGGTTACTGGAAGTGAGAGACGTAAAGAGATTGCTAGATTGCTATCTGGACAAGATGAATCCATTTCGGCTCAGGAACACGCGGGGGAATTACTCGAATTGGTAGCAGCAGCACGGACGGAAATGATAGGTTAACCTTCCATGACCGCCCAGCATGTGACTAAGCATCTTTTCGTCACCGGCGGAGTAGCCTCAAGTTTAGGAAAAGGCTTAACAGCGTCCAGTCTGGGCCGGCTTTTAACATCGCGCGGTCTTCGAGTGACAATGCAGAAGTTGGACCCATATTTAAATGTCGATCCCGGGACTATGAACCCTTTCCAACATGGCGAAGTTTTTGTAACAGATGATGGGGCAGAAACTGATTTGGATATCGGTCATTATGAACGTTTTCTCAATGTAAATCTCCATGGTTCAGCAAATGTAACCACCGGTCAGGTCTATTCAAATGTAATTGGGAAAGAACGCCGTGGCGAATATTTAGGGGATACAGTTCAAGTAATTCCACATATAACTAATGAAATTAAAGAGCGCATAAAGGCTATGGCCGGCCCAGAAATTGATTTGGTTATCACTGAAATCGGGGGAACAGTAGGAGATATTGAATCTCAACCCTTCCTCGAAGCAGCGCGACAGATAAGACAAGATGTGGGAAGAGATAATGTCTTCTATTTACACGTATCTCTGGTTCCATATATCGGCCCAAGTGGAGAATTGAAGACAAAGCCAACGCAACATAGCGTTGCCGCACTTCGTTCAATTGGTATTGCTCCTGACGCAATAGTTATTCGATCCGATCGTCCGATTCCTGACTCAGTAAAGCGGAAGATTTCTTCGATGTGTGACGTTGACTTAGAGGCGGTTGTTGCTGCTGTTGATGCTCCCTCAATTTATGACATACCGAAAGTTTTATTCAATGAGGGTCTAGATTCCTATGTTGTACGACGACTTGCTTTGCCTGCGGGTGAGCTTATTTGGGGAGAGTGGGATGATCTTTTGCAAAAGGTTCATCATCCCGTACATCAGATATCGGTAGCTCTGGTTGGAAAATATGTTGATTTACCGGATGCTTATCTCTCGGTCACGGAAGCTCTTCGTGCAGGCGGTTTTGCGAACAACGCAAAAGTTAATATCAAGTGGGTAGCCAGTGACGATTGTGAAACTTCCGATGGTGCATCGAGATCACTTGGTGACGTGGATGCAATCTGTGTTCCAGGAGGATTCGGAGTACGCGGTATTGAAGGAAAACTGGGAGCTTTAAAGTTCGCCAGAGAGAAGAAGATCCCAACTTTGGGTTTGTGTCTTGGTTTGCAATGTATGGTTATTGAAGCAGCGCGAAACTTAGGCGGCATCGCAGGTGCTAATTCCGCAGAGTTTGATCCGGAAACAAAAGATCCAGTTATTTCTACGATGCAAAATCAGGAAGATATTGTGGCAGGCAAGGGAGATATGGGTGGAACGATGCGCCTTGGACTATTTCCTGCTGTGCTCGCGAACGGATCTGTGGTGGCTGGAGTTTATTCAACAACTGAAATTCAAGAACGCCACCGTCACAGATATGAAGTCAATAATAAGTACCGTGAAGAGATTAGTAAGACTGGTTTGGTTTTTTCCGGCTTATCACCTGATGGTCATTTAGTGGAGTTTGTAGAACTTCCTACAAAGGTGCATCCTTATTACGTCGGCACTCAAGCGCATCCAGAGTTTTTGTCAAGACCTACCAAAGCGCATCCATTATTCATTGGTTTAATTGCTGCTGCGATCAAAAAAAATGGGAAGTAATCCAGATTTAGATTCCGCCATCACGGACTATTTAAGTTTCGCCTCAATAGAAAAGGGATTGTCGAAAAATACAATCTCTGCATATCGTTTGGACTTGGCTCGATTTTCAGAATTCATGGCCAGTACTGGCAAGACGGTAGACGATGTAACACCAGTCCTTATGGAAGATTTTCTTGGCTGGCTAAGGGGAGCGAATAGCAACAAACCTAGGGGATCCGAAAGTTCTGTCTCTCGAAGTATTGTGTGCGTTCGCAATCTCTTTAAATTCATCGCAACAGAGAAACGAATTGCGAATCCAATCAAGAACTTCGCACCACCACCAATTCCAAAGCGATTGCCCAAGGCGCTTAAGGTTTCTGAGATTGTGAGGCTAATCGAATCGGCCAAATCGAGTGACGATCAATTCTCACTGCGCGACTGCGCCTTAATTGAAATTTTGTACGCAACTGGGGCGCGGATCAGTGAAATCACAAATTTAGAGCTCGCCGACATTGCGCAATTAGATGAAACGTTTACCGTGAAATTATTGGGTAAGGGTTCGAAAGAACGAATCGTTCCTATCGGCAATTTCGCAAGAATTAGCTTGGAAATTTATTTGACTCGTGGCCGTCCCGCGCTTCTCAAAGAAAAGAGGAGCCAGAAGGTTTTTCTAAACTCTAGAGGAAATGGACTTAGTAGACAGAGTGCCTGGGAAATTGTTGCAACCGCAGCCGAGCGAGGAAATTTGGATACTCACGTGACGCCACATTCTTTGCGGCATTCATTTGCGACTCATTTGCTTGATGGTGGCGCGGATATCCGTGTAGTCCAGGAATTACTAGGGCATTCTTCGGTAACCACAACGCAGATTTACACATTAATTACGATAGATAAATTGCGAGAAAGTTATGCAAGCGCGCATCCACGCGCAAAGTAACTACTTACCGCGTAAGCGTCTTGCAATAATACTTTGATCGCCCTTTGTTTCTAGATCAGCGATAATGATCGCTAGAGACTCACGAACTATTCGACCGCGATCTACAGCTAAACCTAAATCTCCACGCAACGCCAACCTAGCTTGTTCAAGATCATAAAGTTCCTCAGGGGATAGATAAACCGTAATTTTTTCATCATGGCGTTCGCGCCCACTTGGTGATTTGTCAAAAGAATTTACTCTACGACGTGGTGTCGTTCTTACAGATTTCTTATTGGTGATGGGTGCAGTCGGGACATCTTCAATCGGTGTCGGCACTTGTGATGGAACGGCGCTTAATGTTGTGGTCTGACGAAAAAGTTCATCAGCGCCCGGAAGGCTTACTCTGCGACTCATTTTGCTCCTCCTCGATAAATTAATTCTCGGGCTAATCTTCGATATGAGACTGCTCCAGTAGAACTACTTGCATAGGTTGTTATTGGCTCGCCCTTAACTGTTGATTCTGAGAATCGGACCGTTCTAGCAATGATCGTGTCAAGAAGATCTTCCGGAAACTCTTTATAAATTAACTCTAAAACTTCGCGCGAGTGAGCTGTCTTGCGTTCAAACATTGTTGCAAGAATCCCATCGATTTTGAGGTTGGGATTTGTGTTACTCCGAACCTTATCAATCGTTTCACGCACTAAGCCCAATCCCAAAACTGCAAAATATTCACACTCCATAGGGATTAGCACACCGTCAGAGGCGGTTAGTGCATTAATTGTTAAAGTTCCCAACGAGGGAGAGCAGTCAATCAAAATATCGTCATATTGATTAATTATTGGTTCTAGCAACTTTCGCAACTTATGTTCTTTTGCTAATTCTGAAACAAATGCGGCATCTGCGGCGGCCAAATCTTTATGTCCACGTATAAAATCCAAACCCGGTACGTTTGACTTCAAAATAAATTCTGAGATATTCGCCTGGGAATCATTGAGCAAATACCAAATCGAACCATATTGCTCTTTGATCTGGACGGGCTTAATACCTAAACCTGTTGTCATGCTTGCTTGCGAATCAAAATCAATTAATAAAACTCTGCGTCCCAATTCAGCGAGAGCCGCGCCCAAATTAATGGTTGTCGTTGTTTTGCCAACGCCACCCTTCTGGTTCACAACTGAAATAACTCGAGCAGGCCCAGCGCTAGGAGGGGACTTAACTTGCGGAAATTCAATTAATTTTTTTCCAAGGACACTCGAAGTTGCCGAAAACTCTTCATCCCGATTTGTCGATTTAGTTCCTAAGCGAGAAACCTTCGAATTGCTTTTTGCCATTGGTGGACTCTACGGCGGTGCGATTGGGTGTGCAAGCGTAAGTGCATTACCTTTGCGCAATGAATGACGGTCAGATCGAGGTTTCAGAAGCGAAAGAGGCAACGCCGGGCTTCTCCGTACACCTGACCAACTTCGAAGGACCATTCGACCTACTTCTCCAGCTTATTTCGCGTCACAAAATGGATGTTACAGAAGTAGCACTAGGCGTTGTCACGGATGATTTTATAGCCTACATACGAGCTTTAGAGGGCTCGGAAGAGGGCTGGGACCTAGATCAGACAACAGAATTCTTGGTTGTTGCAGCAACGCTCTTGGATTTAAAGGCGGCCAGGCTTCTTCCTTCCGGTGAAGTCGAGGATGAGGGTGATTTAGCCCTTCTGGAGGCCCGTGATCTTCTCTTTGCCCGACTGCTTCAGTATCGCGCTTTCAAGTCCATTGCAACCATTTTCACCGAGCGCCTTGCTCGTGAAGAGAAGAGTTTTGCACGGGTAGTCGCGCTCGAGGCCCATTTTTCAGCTCTTCTACCGGAGGTTTTGATTGGTGTTGGCCCTGAGCGTTTTGCAGCCATTGCCCAAAGAATCCTCTCACCCAAGGTAATCCCGACAGTTGGGATCGACCATATTCATAGGCCTTTGGTGAGCGTCGCTGAAGAGGCGGTTCGGATAGTGGATGAGCTAAGGAGAACGGGGAAAAGTACCTTCCGTCACCTAATTAGTGATGCGAGTTCGACGCTGGTAGTAGTCGCACGCTTTCTAGCTCTTTTGGAGTTATATCGTGAAGGGGTAGTGCGTTTTGAGCAAGTAATTGCTCTCGGTGAAATCGCCATAACTTGGATAGGAAGCGCTGTGGGGGAGATTGAAGTGAGTGATGAATTCGATATTCCGCAAGTTCAATCTGAAGATGATACAAATGGGGGAATGAATGTCTAATTCGGAACTTAACAGATCGATTGAAGCGATCCTGATGGTCGTAGATGAACCGGTTTCAGAGCTAATTTTGGCTCAGATCACTGAAACTCCAACTGAATTGGTTTTGGAGTCGCTAGTCGGACTAGCCGCAGAGTATGAGAGCTCTGGAAGAGGGTTCGAACTACGTCAAGTTTCGGGGGGATGGCGCTTCTATAGCCACCCAGACCTTGCTCCGGTAGTGGAGAAATTCGTACTTGATGGGCAGCAATCGCGCCTCACTCAGGCTGCGTTGGAGACGCTGGCCGTAATTGCATACCGACAGCCAGTTTCAAGGGCCCGCGTTTCAGCGATTCGTGGCGTTAACGTCGAGGCAGTGATGAAAACGTTGGTAACTAGAGGGTTGGTGGAGGAAGCTGGAATTGAGCACGAAACTGGTGCCATTCTGTACTCGACCACTTCATTCTTCCTGGAAAAATTAGGGTTGAATCATGTAGGGGATTTGCCAGCACTGGCTCCATTCCTTCCTGATGTAGATGCACTAGATGAGGTTCTCTCCACTCTTACCGATTGATCTACCAATAATCGAAGTTGGGCAATTGGTGTGTACTGGTTTTTTAGCGTAATCTGAGCACAAATCCACCTATTCCACGCTGTTGAAGCAGTTGAAAAGAGGTCCAAAAATGGGGCTAATTCGTCTCCAAAAAATCCTGGCCGATGCCGGAGTAGCAAGCAGGCGCGCAAGTGAGCAACTGATATTGGATGGCAGAGTCAGTGTCGACGGTAATCAAATTTTCGAACTTGGAAGAAAATTTGACCCAGAAATCTCTAAAGTTGAGGTAGACGGTGAGGCGATTAAACAAAATAAGGTTAAGACTTACCTTGCATTTTATAAACCAAGGGGAGTTATTTCCACCATGTCCGACCCTGAAGGACGTGCAAATCTAGGAGATTATTTCAAGACTCGTAATGAGCGCCTTTTTCACGTGGGCCGTTTGGATAGAGAGAGTGAAGGTCTCATACTTCTTACCAATGATGGCTCCTTAACGCACCGAGCTACCCACCCAAGTTACGGGATGATTAAAAAGTATCTTTTGGAGATTGAAGGCCCTTTCACCAAGGAGAATATAGATCAGCTTCTAGAGGGCGTGATTCTGGAAGACGGGATGGCCAGAGCGCTAGATGTGAAGGTTATTAGAGAGATCAATCAGAAGCACAGGTGGGTCGAAGTTTCAATCCATGAGGGACGTTTTCATATCATCCGGCGAATGTTTGAGTTTTTAGAGATTGAGGTACTCAGATTGATAAGAACTGATTTCGGTCCCATTTCCATGGGGGACACGAAAGAAGGTCGTTGGCGTGTGCTAAACACGGTTGAGCTAGATTACCTATTTAAAGCTTTAAAGTTAAATCTATAAATAGAAATAATCAAAATTAATATATCTATATATTGTTAATGCTAGGACAAAATATTATCGATAAAGCAATTTACCTGCGCATGAAAATGTCACAAATATAGATATATCTCTATTCGAACAATTCTTTCTGTCATGCGAGATTTTTGTCGATATTTTGGAATAGATTGATATCGATAAAATGTTTAAAAGATTAATAGGTTTAAAGGCAAACGTGAATTCCTTCGGTAGAGGTAACATTGCCCAATGAAATCAGTGCGGGCCTTTAGGGGCGCTACCCAGCTTCTAGCCGACGACAAGCTAGAGATGAGAGGGGCCGTTGTAGAGCTTTTGGAAGAGATTTTGCACGGAAATGAAATTGGTAGCGAGGATCTAATATCAATTCTATTCACTGCTACACCAGACCTAAAATGCGAATTCCCAGCGGTTGGGGTCCGCATGTACGGGATAAATGATGTTCCTCTTATTTGTGCACAAGAGATTGATGTGATTGGTTCTCTGCCTCGAACGATCAGGATATTGATTCACGCAGAAACTAAGCGGTCGAGGGCTGAAATAGTGCATAAATATTTAAGAGGGGCCCAGGTTTTGAGACCGGATTTGGCTGAAGACGCAGATCTTAAGAACGGCCAATAAATTGGTCATAAAGGGAGCAATCAAAGTTGTTGGATGCGGGCTAATCGGTACTTCTCTTGCACTCCGTTTAAAGGAGCTCGGAGTCCCGCTTTTGCTCTCAGATTCAAGCAGCAAGAACCTTTTATTGGCTCAGGACCTAGTGGGAGCCAATTCTGAAGGTGGAAATGATCTAGTTCCCGAGATAGTAATTGTGGCTACTCCACCAGACGTGGTTTTCAAAGTTGTGAAAGATGAATTTACAAGATACCCGAACTCTATATTTATAGATGTAAACGGTATAAAGTCTAAACTTGTTAATCAGGTTCAAGGAATTTCAGCGCTGTCTGAGCGTTTCATTTCGGTACACCCAATGGCTGGCAGAGAGATCTCCGGTCCGGAGAGTGCAAGAGCTGACCTCTTCGAGTCTCGGGCTTGGATAATTTCTCAAACTCAAAATTCAAGTCAACGAACTGTTGAGATCGCTAAGGAACTTGGCAGAATTATGGGTGCAGCTATTTATGAATTGGATCCAAAGACTCATGATTCCGTAATTGCGGGGATATCTCATTTGCCGCAAATTCTTAGCTCAGCCCTTGGTGGCTCGCTTGAGAATGAGGACTCCTCGCACCTAAACCTTGCGGGGCAAGGCCTACGCGATGTCTCGCGCCTGGCAGATTCTGATCCAGATCTTTGGGTTGCGCTGTTGGCCGGAAATTCAGAAGAAATTCTGCCAAAACTCTCTCTAGTCATAAATCGACTTTCAACTTTGAGCAAAGCTCTCGAGATGGGGGAAAGCCAGGCGATTAAATCTTTTCTTTCGGAAGGCAGAGCTGGGCGCAATCGCATTCCCGGCAAGCATGGGTTGGCGAAACGCGACTACACATTTGTGCCAATTGTAATTGACGATAAGCCTGGTGGACTGGCGCGAATTTTTAACGAGTGTGCTGCTATTGATGTAAACGTTGAAGACTTAACAATGGAACACAGTCCCGGTCAGGCGGTAGGTCTGATCACACTGGCTCTTTCAGAAAGGGATGCGATTAAATTGCAAAAGCACTTAGTCTCAAAAGGTTGGTTAGCGCACTCACCTAGAAAACATTAGAAAGCGCTAGCAATTAAGGCAGTAAGGTTCACCTATGGCCGGAATAGTTGTAGCAATTGACGGTCCAAGTGGATCAGGTAAATCAAGCACTGCAAAATCAATAGCAATTCGTGCAAATTGGAACTATTTAGATACCGGGGCTCTGTATAGGGCGGCAACTTGGATAGCGCTAAAGGAGAACGTCTCTGAGGGTTGGGAGATTATTTCTGCGATAAAGAATCAGCCAATTAGATTCTCATCAGACCCGAAAGATCCCAAAATATTTTGCGGTGACGTGGATGTTACGGACGAGATTCGCGGAGCAAGAATTACCGACAGTGTTAGTCAGATAAGTCAGATTCAAGAACTTAGAGCGTTCTTAGTCGATATGCAGCAAACAATTATTAATGGTTGCGAAACTGGAATCGTTGTTGAAGGTAGAGATATTGGAACAGTCGTTGCCCCCGATGCTGATCTAAAAGTATTCTTATATGCGGATTTGCAAGCACGAACTTTACGTAGAGAGTCTGAAGAGATAAGGGCCGATAAACCTAGTGATGTTGCAGCCTCTTTGAGCAACCGAGACCTTATTGATTCAACAAGGAAGATCTCTCCGCTTCGTCCAGCTGACGATGCACTTGAGCTAGATTCCACTGAGTTGGACTTGAAGGAAGTTGTCGAAGTTATTTGGGAGTGGTTGACCCGCAAAAATTTATTGGGCTTACCAAAGGTGGCGGTGATTGGAAGACCAAATGTTGGAAAATCAACGTTAGTGAATCGAATTATCGGCCGGCGTGAAGCGATCGTCGAAGATACTCCTGGCGTAACTCGTGACCGAGTTAAATATGAGGCCGAATGGAATGGTCGCAGATTTATTTTGATTGATACGGGCGGCTGGGAAGTTGCGCCTGAGGGTATCTCAGAGAAAATAACTGCGGGTTCAGAGGCAGCGATTGCCGAATCGGATATTGTGCTCTTCGTAATTGATTCTCAAGTAGGAGCGCTCGACGAAGATGAATCGCTCGTGAGTTTGCTTCGTAAATCTAAGAAGAAGGTAATTGTTGCGGCAAATAAAGTTGATGGCCCAACTGAAGAGGCAGATGCTCATGCTCTTTGGAATTTAGGATTTGGGGAACCACGATTTGTTTCAGCGCTGCACGGCCGCGGAAGCGGAGATTTATTAGATTATCTCGTTAAAGAACTGCCAGAAATTGGTTCAGAGAAAGCAGATGACGGTTTTCGCAGAATCGCTCTCGTCGGCCGTCCGAATGTAGGAAAATCAAGTTTGTTAAATATTCTTGCTGGTGAATCACGAGTTATCGTCGACGACGCGGCTGGAACAACTCGAGATCCAGTAGATGAACTTATTGAAATTGGTGGATCTACTTGGCGTTTTATCGACACTGCTGGTATTCGTAAACGTGCGCGCCAGGATAGTGGAACTGATTATTACGCTTCACTTCGAACTGCCACGGCTTTGGAGCGGGCTGAGGTTGCAGTGGTAGTTCTCGATGCCTCGGTTCCTTTGACTGAACAAGATCTACGAATAGTTAGCATGGTCGAAGAAGCTGGACGTGGTTTAGTAATTGTGATGAACAAGTGGGATTTGGTTGATGAAGAGCGACAACTCCAATTGGATAAGGAATTAGAGCGAAATCTCGAACGCTTTCCATGGGCGCAACGAGTCAACGTCTCGGCGAAGACTGGCTGGCATCGAGATCGCCTAGCACCTGCACTTCGAACTGCAATTTCTAGTTGGGAGAAGCGAGTTCCAACGAGCAAGTTGAACTCATTCCTCGGAGCACTGATTGCGGCGACTCCGCCACCGGTCCGGAGCGGCAAGCAGCCAAAGATCCGCTTTGCAACACAGGCAGCAATTTGTCCTCCTAAGTTTGTTGTCTTTGCTAGTGAGTTTGTTGAAACCGCATATCGACGTTTTATTGAACGAAGGTTGCGGGAGGAATTTGGGTTTCCGGGAACACCTGTAGAGGTTGTCGTCAAAGTTAAAGAACGAGACTAACTTTGTTGGCACGAAATGAGATCATGACGATCCCGAATGCAATTACGGGAGTTCGCGCTCTAGGTATACCGCTCTTTCTCTGGTGCTACCTCAGTCTTGATAACGTTGCTTTATCTTTAGTAGTCCTAGTTGTTGGCGCGCTTTCAGACTACTTCGATGGCAAAGTGGCGAGGGCCTTGCACCAGGAATCAAAACTTGGTGCAATGTTGGATCCAACCATTGATCGGGCGTATATTGCTGCAACTGTAATTGCACTGGTTATAAATGAAGTAGTTCCATTCTGGTTGTTAGTGTCTCTAGTTGGTCGAGATCTTTGGGTAGCGCTGGCTCTACTTGTGAAGAGACGTAATGGCAGCGGCGTATTCGAAGTGACCTTCCTAGGGAAAGCGGCGACATTCAATCTACTTTATGCCTTCCCATTCCTTCTGGTTGCAGGAGAATCTGGGCTTGGACGGATCTTTTTGATTGTAGGTTGGACTTTCGCTATTTGGGGTGTCGGTCTATATTTGGTCACCGCGTTGCAGTACACATATGTTGCGTTTAAGAATTCAAAGTAAATTTCGCAGACTAGATTTAATCGTCAGGGGAGAAGATGTCATCAGTTCCAGAGAATCTGCAATACACAAGTGAGCACGAGTGGGTCGCAGCTGGTGTAAATACAAATACTTTCCGAATTGGGATTACAGATTTCGCACAGAGTGCCCTTGGTGACATTGTTTACATCCAACTCCCAAAGTTGGGTAGCGCAGTAACCGCGGGCGCGGTGTGTGGTGAGATTGAATCGACCAAGAGCGTTTCGGAAATTTATTCACCTCTAACGGGAAAGATAGTCGCAGTTAATGGTGAGTTGGATTCTGCGCCTGAATCCATAAACTCAGATCCATATCAAAAAGGTTGGATTGCCGAGATTGAGATTGAAGGACCGGTTCCTACTCTGCTGTCCGCCGATGAATATAAGGGAATTACGGCTTGACCCCTTCGCTTTCAATGAATAGTGTCAGCCTATAGTTGAACCTCACGGTTTGAGGTTAATAGATAATTGGGGGCAAGAAGTGGTCACAACACCTTCAGATATCCCAGAAATTCCAGGCTCTAAAGCCAACTTCAAAGGCGTTGATCTAACTACCACGCTGCATATTTCATCGCTTCGATCAGTGCCAGATTCTCAATCTGACAATTCCTTGCTCGATGCTCTGAGTTCAGAAGAGTTTAATATTTTGAAGGACTTGGCCAAAGATTGTGCAATGTTCATTTCGTTAGCAGGCCCAGGAAAAGGCGCGCGTTTTCTCTTAAACAGTGATTGCATAGCAATTGGGCGAGAATCTTCAAGTGAAATCTTTCTAGATGATGTAACTGTTTCCAGAAAGCATTGCCAGGTTCTTCGATCACGCATCGGATCAGTGACTACCTTTGAGATTGAAGATTTAAAGAGTTTGAATGGAACATATGTAAATGCAATATCCAAGGTTAAAACTTCCCTTAACCATGGCGATGAAGTCCAGGTAGGTAAGTATCGATTAACTTTCTTCAGCCCGGTGTCGGGCCAGAGAACTAACGAAATTCAATAAGGGGAGTACATGAGCGTTCCAGCGCGTGCCTATTTAAGTATCGGCGAAGTTTTAAGCAAGCTCCGTGGTGAATTTTCGGATATCACGATATCGAAAATTCGATTCCTCGAATCTGAAGGTCTGATCGACCCACAACGGACACCATCTGGATATCGAAAATTCACAAGTGTTGATCTTGAACGATTGCGTTATGTCTTAGCAGCGCAACGCGACCAATATCTACCGTTGCGCGTTATCAAAGAGAATTTGGATGCGCTAGATCGCGGATTAACCCCGTCTGACAAGCCGGGTTCTCCTGCAGCGCCTCGTCTAGCGACAATCGATGGTGAATTTGCACCTTCAAATTTCGTCCATGACAGTCAGTTGCGGTTATCGCGTGAAGAACTTCTTCAGTCCTCAGGTTTGCTCGAAGCGCAGTTGTCACAAATTGAATCATTCGGATTAGTTGAAATGAAGGGTCGCTACTTTGATGCAGATGCACTTGCGGTTTCAAGAGCTGTTGCCGAGTTAGCATCATTTGGAATTGAAGCTCGCCATCTTCGCAGTTTTAAAACTGCCGCGGATCGCGAAGTCGGTTTGGTCGAGCAGGTAATTACGCCTTTGCTCCGCCAAAAGGGTTCAGATGCTCAGGCTCGAGCAGAAGAAGTTCAACGCGAACTTGCCTCTCTTTCTATTCGTTTGCATGCTGCATTGGTTGCATCCGGATTACACCGAACTAAATAGTCTCGTTCGTTAATGAAATACCATTTGGTTGAGGTTGTTGGTGTTCGTGTTGAGATGCCATCTAACCAACCCATAGTTTTGCTTAAGGAAGTTGAAGGGATCCGTTACCTGCCAATCTGGGTAGGAGCAACTGAAGCGACCGCAATTGCTTTCGCCCAACAGGGTTTAGTTCCACCGCGGCCTTTGACTCACGATTTAATGAAGACAATCATTGAAAACTTGAGTTCGCGGGTTGATTCGGTTCAGTTAACAGAATTGCTTGACGGAGTCTTCTACTCGAAGATCATCTTCGATGCTGGGATAGAAGTTTCAGCCAGACCAAGTGATGCCATCGCCCTTGCTCTCCGAAGTGGGGCTTCGATTCTTGCCTCAGAGAAGCTCTTTGAAGATGCCGGGATAGAAATTCCAGACCAATCTGATGATGAGGTTGAGGCCTTTCGTGAGTTCCTTGACCAGATAAACCCCGAGGACTTCCTAGCCTAACCCTCAAGGAAAACTTTAAGGTTTCGCGTGTCGGTCATTGCTGGTTAGGGGCTATAGAACTAATCTTCTCTCAAATCCGATAAGGATCTTCCCCCATAGAAGTGAGTTCGAAATGTCTCTAGTGAGTGACCCTTCGGCACCTGAAATTGGCTACCGCGGCGCAACTGCATGTGTTGCTGCTGGAATTACTTATCGCCAATTAGATTATTGGGCAAGAACAGGCTTAGTTGAACCAAGTGTCCAGAGTGCGAGCGGATCTGGTTCACAGAGACTTTATGGCTTCCGAGATATTTTGGTTTTAAAGATTGTAAAGCGCTTATTAGATACTGGGGTCTCGCTTCAGAATATTCGCTCTGCAGTTGAACATCTAAGGTCGCGCGGAATTAACGATTTAGAGCGAATGACCCTTATGAGCGATGGCGCAACAATTTATGAATGCGCAAGCGCGGACGAAATAGTTGACTTACTACAAGGTGGTCAAGGAGTTTTCGGCATTGCGATTGGTAAGGTTTGGAGCGAAGTTGAAGGTTCTCTTGCAACCCTACAGGGCGAGAACGTCACAACTGGAGAGAGCGTTATCGGTGGTTCTGGATTAGAATCAGCAACTGACGAACTTTCGAATCGAAGAAATCGTAAATTAGCTTAAATCAAATCCTTCCCCAAGGAGTTGAAACCTAGGTTTCACTAATTTTAGGGGAGTGTATTGATGAGTTCGGTCCGTTCCAATTTCGCTGATCGCCATATCGGACCAGATGCAAAACAAATCAAATTTATGCTGGATGAACTGTCCGAGAAGGAATTAGAAGCATTTATCTCGAAAGTTGTACCAGCGAATATAGCTTTAACCCATAAGATCTCGAGTGTTCTTCCAGATGCCATTTCTGAAGTGGATGCGTTATTGGAACTTCGTGAGTTAGCGGCCGAAAATAGAGTCGTTAAATCTTTAATCGGAGTTGGTTATTACGGAACTATTACACCACCAGTAATCTTGCGGAATGTTCTAGAGAACCCATCTTGGTACACCGCTTACACGCCCTATCAACCCGAAATTAGCCAGGGGCGGTTAGAGGCAATATTCGCTTTTCAAACAGTTGTAACAGATTTAACTGGATTAGATGTTGCCAACGCCTCAATGCTTGATGAAGCTACTGCTGCTGCGGAATCTATGACGCTTGCTAGAAGAGTGTGGCAGGGGAGTGATGATTCGGTATTTGTCATCGACGAAGGATTACACGCTCACATCAAGGCGGTTATAGCCACCAGAGCAGCGCCGTTAGGTATAGAGATTGTTGAAGTTTCACCCTTAAAGAATGAGATAAATGCAATAGCCAAACCAATTTTCGGTGCAGTATTTGCACAGGTTTCTAGCGATGGTGAAATTCGTGATCTAGGGGATGCAATCGACTTGGTTCATTCACATTCCGGCCTTGCTGTTATCGCTTGTGATCTTTTAGCGCTTACTATTTTTAAGTCAGCGAAAGAAATTGGCGCAGATATCGCAATCGGTTCCGCTCAACGTTTGGGTGTGCCGATGGGCTTTGGGGGACCACATGCTGGTTTTATGGCAGTACGTAATGGTTTAGAACGTTCTCTACCGGGAAGGCTAGTAGGACAAAGCGTGGACGCGCATGAAAACCCAGCGCTACGACTTGCCCTGCAAACGCGTGAACAACATATTAGGCGCGACAAGGCGACATCAAATATTTGTACCGCGCAAGTTCTTCTCGCTGTCATGTCCGCCTTCTACGCAATGTGGCACGGACCGCAAGGTTTAACAGAGATAGCTAAACAGATACGTGCGAAATCTTATGCACTTAGGAGCGCTCTCAAGAAAGCGGGTTTGAGAGTTTCTGAAGGGGAAATATTCGACACTTTTACAATCGATAGAATCGACAGTAATTCAGTTGCAGAGAAATTGCTTTCAGTTGGATTCAACGTCAGGATCAAAGGTACAGATTCCTTAGGAATCACGATTGACGAGACAATAACTGAGGAAGATTTGCATACGATTTCATCAGCGTTTGGAGCAAAATATTCCAAGGTTTCGGCGCCTGATATTGAATCGGCCTTTGCTCGAGTTGGAAAATTTTTAGAACATCCACTTTTTAATACTTATCACTCTGAAACTTCTATGTTGCGCTATCTAAGAAGTCTTGCTGATCGTGATCTAGCGCTTGATCGAACAATGATTCCACTTGGCTCTTGCACGATGAAGCTGAATGCAACTACTGAAATGATTCCGGTAACCTGGCGTGAATTCTCAGACCTACATCCTTTTGCGCCATCTGATCAAAGCACGGGCATTCGGAAGGTTATTGACCAACTTTCATCTTGGTTAATTTCGATAACCGGGTATGACGCAGTTTCACTTCAGCCAAATGCCGGTTCGCAAGGTGAATTCGCAGGTTTGCTAGCGATTCGCAACTACTTGGATGCCAAGGGCGAGCAGAAACGAAAGATCTGCCTAATCCCTTCAAGCGCCCACGGTACAAATGCAGCTAGCGCGGTTATGGCAGGAATGCAGGTTGTCGTAATCGCTTGCGATGAAGAGGGCAATGTAAGTATTGACGACTTAAAGCTCAAGATATCTGAATATCACGGAACCTTGGCAGCGCTTATGGTCACCTATCCATCGACACATGGAGTATTTGAAGAAGCAATCTCAGAAATTTGTTCACTGATTCATGCCGCTGGGGGACAGGTATATGTAGATGGTGCGAATTTGAATGCCCTCGTCGGATTGGCGAAGCCAGGCGAGTTCGGCGCAGATGTTTCACATTTAAATTTGCATAAAACATTTTGCATTCCACATGGTGGTGGCGGGCCAGGAGTTGGGCCCGTAATTGCTAAGGCACATCTAGCGCCATTCTTACCAAATCATCCGATGGATAAGTCGAGTGGACCGTCAACCGGACCAGGTCCAGTCAGTTCGGCGCCATTTGGCTCTGCTGGAATTTTGCCTATTTCGTGGAGTTACATTCGGATGATGGGAGGAGATGGCTTAACCAAAGCAACGCAAATTGCTATCTTGTCTGCGAACTATCTTGCGGCGAAATTGGATCCTCATTTTCCCGTTCTTTATCGCGGTAAAAATGGTTATATCGCGCATGAGTGCATTATTGATTTACGCGGTATAACTAAGTCGACCGGAGTAACCGTCGACGATGTAGCAAAACGCTTAATGGATCACGGCTTTCATGCGCCAACGGTCAGTTTTCCAGTTGCTGGAACGATGATGATTGAACCGACAGAGTCTGAAGATTTGCGCGAGATGGATAGATTCATCAACGCAATGGTTTTGATTCGCGCTGAAATTGCGGATATCGAACAAGGAGAGTTGGCAGTAGAGGAATCTCCACTTCGTTTCGCTCCACATACCAGTGCCGATTTACTTCGCGATGATTGGGATCGAAAATATTCTAGAGAAGTTGGCGCCTTTCCATCTGGAATCAATACTGAATTAGGTGCAATTGGAAAATACTGGCCGACAGTTGGACGTATCGATGGTGTTTACGGGGATAGGAACTTAGTTTGTTCATGCCTGCCTATAAGTGAGCTCGCAATTAATTGACTTGTCTGAGCCTAATATTCTGACATAATGTAGATTATCGGCGAATTATCCTATTCACCAATCGTCTAAATCCCAGCTTGGTTACATATTTGAAGGCTTCAAAGGCAATTTCGGAGCTCATTTTCGACTTCCCAGCTGTTCGCTCTATGAATGTGATCGGAACCTGGGATATTCGAAAACCATTTACATGCGCCTGAAAAGCAATCTCAATTTGAAAACCGTAGCCTTTGGTTGAAATGGAATCCAAATCAAGAGATTGAAGAAAATCTCGACCCAGTACGCGATATCCGCTGGTTAGATCCCTATAAGGAAGGCGTAAAAGAAGTGAAGCGTATGTAGTTCCAAATTTTGAAATAATTTTACGATACCAAGGCCAATTATCGATTTTTCCACCGGCCATCCATCTAGTTCCTATTACTAAGTCGCTATGAGCAGAGCTGGTTAAAAGTTCTGGTAATTGGGAAGCTAAATGGCTTCCGTCGGCATCTATCTCTACGAAATAATCAAAACCACGCTCTAAACCCCACTTAAAGCCCGATATGTATGCAGGTCCCAGGCCATTTTTACCACGATTTACTATCTGAGAAAAGTTTTCCAACTTCAAATCCATCGCGATAATCGCTGTTAGATCTGGTGAGTTATCGTCAATATTCAATACTGTCATTTCAAATGAATTTACTAAAGTTTTTCTTACTTTATCTATTTCTAATAATTGCTCTGCAATATTCTCACGCTCATTATAGGTAGGAACCATTACCAAAACTTTAGTTGACATAGCGCTTACCATCCTAAGGCGGCGATTAGGCGATCTACGCTTGCGCCCAAGCCGTAATCCTTTTGGTATTGATAAATCTCGTCCAGATTTTGCGGACGTTTAGGCATCTTTAAATCTAAGTTAGGTAACGGCACGTCTAGCGCACAATGCACTAATTTTGGAGCAATTTTCGCATAATCACTAGATTCCAACAATTTCGTGCGAGCATTTGGTGTCAATCTTTCGTCTGAATTTTTTGCAGCGACCATCACATCCTCAAGTGTTGTAAATTGTTTTGCGATAACGGCTGCACCCTTCTCTCCGATTCCCCTGATTCCAGGAAGTCCATCAGATGCATCACCTCTAATCATTGCGAATAGGGCATAGCGCTCCCCCGGAATGTCATATTTATCTGCTATCCATTTGAGATCGACATGGTCATGATTTGAAATCCCTTTCGCCAAATACACGACAGAAATCTTTCTAGCGTCATCAACTAGTTGAAAAAGATCTCGATCTCCAGTCACAATCTTGATAGGACCCTCCTCCTTTACGGAATATGACGCCATCACATCATCGGCCTCGTAATCGTCGACACCAACCAAAGGAATACCGAAGGCCTCGAGCAGATCAAGCAAAATCGGGATTTGTGGTCCTAAAGTGTCAGGCTCTTCCTCTTCGCCTTCGACGTCCAAACGATTTGCCTTGTACTCGGGGAACAATTCCACACGCCAGCTAGGTCTCCAATCACCTTCGATGCAAGCAACGATGCGATTGGGTTTATATATATTCATCAACCGTGCTGTCATATCTAAGTACCCACGGATTGCATTAACTGGTTCTCCACTAGGCGAGAGCAGAGTATCTGGCATTCCAAAATATGCGCGATACCAAAGCGATGCACTATCCAAGAGCATTAGTGTCATAGGACTGCCCCTGCGTAAGCAATAACGCCGCGATCTATCCGACCTAGCGCATCCGAAACTAACGGTGAAAGATGTGGCGAAGCAATTGCAATCTGACGAAGTAGATCAATTATCTGCTTCATTGATCGAACAAAATCTCCAACTGTTAATTCCGTTCCTTTGAGAATTGCGGTTAGAGAATGACCACTCGCCCATCTATATGACGCCCAACAAAATCCTGCATCTGGTTCACGAATAGGTTCAAGGCCAAGCTCTGTCTCTAGATCATTAATCTCTACCCAGGTTTTAACTAGATCTGCAAGAACATCTTCGACGTTACCTCTTGGCAATTTCGGTTGGCTTTCTTTGCGACTTTCATGTACGAATACCGAAACAATCGAGACAAGTTCCGCCGCGGTCAATTGGCTAAAAGCCTCTCTACGAATCATCTCCGCGATAAGTAGGTCGGTCTCTCCATAAATCTTTGAAAGCAGCTTTCCATTGGGAGTTATTACATCATTTGAAAGGTAGCCGAATTTCTCGAGCATTATCTTGATTAGATCGAATCTTCGAGCTATCACGTGCGTGCGATTTGCTACCCGAGTTTTAAGGCCATCATTTTCGCGGCGCAATCTATCGGCTCTCTCAGCGATTCGGGCATGAGTCTCACGGTCGCTACATCCGTGACATGCATGGTTTCGGAGAGATTTACGAGCTTCCGAAATCTTCTCCTCTTCAAACTCTCTAGCCTTGCGTTTCTTAGTTGAGAGACCTTTCTCCAGCTCTTTGATTTCAAATCTAATTTGAGCATACTCAACAAAGTCGCCAAGATGACAGTTAATCTCAGATTCCAATTCCTTGATTGCTTCAGTATTGCGATGGATCTGACGAGCGAGCCCAACTACCGCTTTATCCGCTTGAAATTGTGCGAATGAAGACTCAAGTGAAGTTCGTGCTCGTTGCGCTCCAAATTGTGAAATCAAATTGATTGTCATGTTATATGTCGGTTTAAAGGAACTTTTCAATGGATATGTACGGGTCGAAGCTAAACCTGCTGCTGACGCACTATCGATATCTTTATTCCAAAGGATGACGGCATTCCCTTCAATATCAATACCTCTACGCCCCGCTCGTCCAGTTAGCTGTGTGTACTCCCCCGGCGTAACAGAAACATGGGATTCACCATTCCATTTCGTCAATTTCTCTAATACAACTGTTCGTGCTGGCATATTGATACCTAGCGCCAGAGTTTCAGTTGCAAATACCGCTTTGATTAAACCCCTTTGGAACAACTCTTCTACGCACTCTTTGAATGCTGGTAAAAGGCCAGCATGATGGGCCGCGATCCCGCGCTCCAAAGAGTCAACCCATTCGTGATACCCAAGAACAATTAAGTCATCTTCAGGTAACGACTTTGTTTTCTCAGCAATTACTTGCCGAATCTCAGATCTTTCTTCGGCATTAGTCAGTCTTAAACCTGATGCCACGCACTGACGAACGGCGCTATCACATTGCGCACGGGAGAAAATAAATGTGATGGCGGGCAAAAGACCCTCTCGATCCAATTTCTCAATTACATCGGAACGACCGAGAGCCTTTATGGTTGGAGTTATCTGGGCGTTATCGCGCCATTGTTTCTTTCCTTGGCCACCGCTATATCTGGTTTTCACGCTGCGGAGAGACTCTTTTTCTAGCCGCAATATCTCGGGGTTCACCTTTGTGCTGGCCGAGAATAGATCCAACAACCGATTACCAAAGAGGACATGTTGGTATAACGGAACCGGGCGTATTTCACTAACTATTACTTTCATCTCACCACGAACTGTTTGGAGCCAATCTCCAAATTCTTCCGCATTGGAAACGGTGGCTGAAAGTGCAGCAACCTGAATGCTTTCCGGTAGGTGAATCAAAATTTCTTCCCACACTGCACCGCGAAATCTATCTGCTAAATAATGAACTTCATCCAGAACAACAAATCGCAAATCCGAGAGAGTTTTCGATGAAGAATAGATCATGTTTCGCAGTACTTCTGTCGTCATAATCACGATAGGAGCTTCAGAATTTATGCTCGTGTCCCCAGTCAACAATCCAACGTTACTATCGCCATACATTGAACATAAATCTTGGTACTTCTGATTGGAGAGCGCCTTAATTGGGGTTGTATAGAAGCATTTTTTGCCAGTCGTAATGGCTAAGTGTGCGGCGAATTCACCAACAATAGTTTTACCCGCTCCCGTAGGCGCCGCTACTAGAACAGATTTTCCGCTTTCAAGAGCGTGACAACCTTGGACTTGAAATGAATCCATCTCGAATGGGTACCTTGAAATGAAGGCATTAGTCGCTGGATGAGCTCCTTTAATTTTTGATTGAGTAAGCCTTTCGGCTGGAGTCAACATTGAATTCTTCCGCGCAAGAAGAGGTAGGCGCTGCTCATGCCAAGATTTATGAAAACCGGTTTCTTTCTAGTCGTCATCATTGGCAGATCGCCTTCGTCTCGACTTATCAACCAAGAGAGAGATTGCGCCCGCCGTTAAGTAGAGGATTGTAAGTGGGACAGCTAGGAAAAACATCGTGATTGGATCGCCGGTAGGTGTTGCAATTGCGGAGAATAGGGTGATAGCAAAAATTGCATATCGCCATGGTTTCAAAATGGATGTGCCACTAAGAATATGTGCAAGATTCAGAGAAACGAGAAATACTGGGAGTTCAAAAGCGAATCCAAAAACGAAAATTAATTGCATTACAAAGCTGAGATAGTCATCGAACTTAACTAAGTTCGAAAGTGAAGCGGGGGTAAAACTTAAAAGAACATCTACTGCTATTGGTAAGACTAAATAACCGGCAAAAACACCAATTGCAAAAAATGGAACTGCAAAGAGAACGAAAAGAATTGAATTGCGGCGTTCTCTCTTATGTAAACCAGGTGAAATAAAGGCCCATAATTGGTAAAGCCAAACCGGAGAGGCAATCAGAACTCCCAAAATTATTGATATCTTGAATTTGAGATCAATCGGACCCAGAACTCCATTGATGTAGAGGACTCCGCACGATTTCGAACCTGAATCTGCTGCCATTTGTAGATCGCAGATTGGAGCAGCCAATCTATTGATAATTTTTTCGTAGAGAAACCATCCAACGAAACTACATGCGGCAATAGTTAAGGCGGATTTGAATAGCCGTTTGCGCAGTTCATTAAAGTGAGAGAGCAACGGCATCGCCTTAGCCGAATTACCCTTCATTGAATCGCCAATCAGAAATCGCAGAAATTATGAATCGGACTTTGGAGCGTCGCCTTTATCGTTCTTATCGTTGCCATCCTTCATCTCACTCTTAAATATCTTGAGTGATTTAGCAATCGATTTAGCTGAATCGGGAAGCTTCTTTGCGCCGAATAACAAGACGAACACAACTGCAACAATCACGAAATGCCAACCCTCGAGTCCGCGTAGCATCTTCACTCCCCCGCTCCTATTAGAACTTTGATAAATATCGGTAACGCTTAATGGCAAATACTAGTTCCATAAGAGCTTCCGAGCCCAACATATCCGTCCAAGCCCTCTTGAAATACCCTTTTTCTACTCATAAACCTTTCGGATTGCCTTGGCGCGGGAGTGAACCTTACTTATTAGTTCTATGGGTTCTTTAACTGAAATTCCTCCACCAAAGCCAAGAATTGAACGCACGAGCCAATCTTCATCTACTGGATTGAGTTTCACTAGAAGTTGTTCACTTCCAACAATATCCTCGATGTTATCAATAATTGATCGGTTGTCATCAATAAAATTCCTAGAGCTCTTATCAACTAAAAGCAGGGCGCCTTGCAGCTCCGTGAAAATATTCCCGCGATCTTTGGATTGGCTAATTTCCGCTTTCTGGATCACTTCACACTCGATTATCCGATCCAATCGGAAAGTTCGGTCTCCATTGGATGTATTGCACCATGCGCTCAAGTATGTTGCTTGGTTCGCACGATAGATCTCAAGAGGAAAAATAGTTCTATCGGTACGTTCATCTTTATTACCGCTGAGATAGACAATTCTAAGAGCCGACGATTTGGCAATAGCCATCTCCAATTCATGCAAGTAAGGGCTGGCTTCGTGCTCTTGTACTACAACGAAAGGATTCTCAAATTGCAGGCTTGAGAGAAGTTTTTTCTGCAAGGATTCAATTTCATGACGTATGTCATCACTTCTCATTGTTTTCAGTAAATCAAGAGAAACAAGAATCGAGGTCATCTCACTTCTTCCCATTTTTCGGGGACGGTTAAAACTTTGTGGGTCTGAGACGGTTACATATCCATCCTCGTAGTACATATCGATAAGTTCGAGTGGCGTATATCCTGGTAGACCGCACATATGAATAAGTACGAGATCCTGGTTAATCTGTTTCTCGGTTACTCCAAAAACACTTGCTAATTCAGCGATAGAAATACCCTGATGCTCAAGGAGGTAGGGAACTAAATCTAAAGCGCGAGCGGTTCGTTCTAGCGCTGATTCAGTCATTTTGTTACACCACCCATCAAAGTTATCAGAGCATCTTTCAAAGAAACTGGCTCAACAATCATGATATTTGACTCATACCAGATTAGCTCGCGCAAGAAGGAGAGCTCATTCTCGTAAGTCAGTTCGAAGGTTTCATACTCTCCATCTTGCTCTAAGAAAACCCCTCGATTTCGAAGTATTAGGGCTGAATCCTTTCGAATGTTTATCTTTGCGCGGTGCAATATGGCTACATCACTTTTCGGCAAGTAATCGGTTGCTTGAAAGTTATCCGGAATCTCGAACTCATCCTTCTTCTTAGATATTTGAATTGCTGAGACAAAACGGGATAGTTTGAAGATTCGAATCTCCTTACGATCCAAATCCCGTCCAATTAAGTACCAAAAACCATTCCAGAAAAGAACTCGATATGGTTCCAGATGCCTCACTTTCAGGGTTGTTGAATCGTAAGAGAAAGTAACCTTAGATCTCTGATTTATTGCGGTGGACAAAACTTCCAAATTTTGAGATGGATTTTCAAAGCGGTATTTCATTCTGAAATCAAAGTCCACGACGGCGGGAATCCCAAGCGACTGCAATTTGCGAATGCCCGACTGCGCACTAGGTGCGAGTATTGAGTCATTCCAAAAATTTGAAGCGATAGAAATTAGTGCCAATTCTCGTCCGGTCAATTCAGGCACAACCAACTCATATGATTTTTGAGGAATTCGATAGCCAGGTTCATCTTCAAAGAAGACATCCAAATCACCTACTTCTATCTCAATTCCGAGCGACCTGAGGTCATCCTTATCGCGTTCGAACATCCGTTCTTTTGCCTCTTGGGTGCCCTTATAGCCAGCTACATTTTCGAGAATCTCAGACTTCGTTAAATATCTTTTTGTCGCGAGAAGGGCCAATGTGAGATTGATTAGGCGCTCCGTTTTGTTGTCTGCCACAAGAAAACCCTAGCGGTTTGGTAACCTAGGTGCATTAGTAATAGCGGAAACAACCGAAAACTCTTTCGAATTGAATTGGAGAAATATGTCTGGGACGTGTCTAGTTGGCTCAATTTGCAAGAAAAAGGCGATAATCGTGGGAGCTCTATCTGTGATGATGCTTTTGACCTCTTGCACATTAGATGGTGGAACCGGCAGCGGAAATAAGGAGCAATCAATGGCAAGCAATGAACGTGAATACCTCTCAGTTTCTGACAACTCCGGAGCTGAACCCACAATTGGCCAACCTGTTGGAAGCGCACCTTCGACTCTGGTAACAAAAGATATTGTCATTGGAACTGGAGCTGAAGTTTTACCAACATCAACTCTCACTGTTCACTATGTTCTTATCTCTTGGAAAACTGGAAAAGTACTTCAATCTTCTTGGAGCGGACAGCCAGCAATCTTTCCACTAAGTGGCGTGATTAAGGGTTGGCAAGAAGGAATGCCTGGGATGAAGATTGGTGGCCGACGTTTATTAGTGATCCCTCCTGATTTGGCTTACGGTCCATCCGGTTCTGGTCCTATTGGCCCAAATGAAACTCTTGCATTTGTTGTTGACGTCGTAAACGTAAACTAAAAGGATTTAACTTTCCGCCTCGCTCGTTCCGTACGCACCTTTCGATGGTCTACGGCGGCGAGCAGGCGCGATGGTGTTTGGCGCAAGACGTCTAGCCATTATCAAGAATGCAGTGTGTCCAATCATTCTATGTTGCGGTCGAACAGCAAGGCCTTCGTGGTGCCAACCTCGAACAATAGTTTCGGTACTTTCTGGTTCCGTGAAGTTCCCAGAGGACTTTATTGCTTCTGCAGTCTGAGAGAGCTGAGTTGTAGTTGCAACATAGGCGATAAAAACACCGCCGGGTATAAGAACATCACTAGCCATTTGGATGCATTCCCAAGGTGCCAACATATCTAGTACTACTCGGTCATACATCTGCGTGTGAGGAAATTCTTGAACTGCTCCAAGTTGTAAATTCCAGTTAGCTGGTTTAGATCCGAAATAATTAGTTATATTTTTTTCAGCAATAGTTGCGAACTCTTCACGCTTTTCAAATGAATCAAGAGCGCCATTCTCTCCAATTGCCCGCAATAAAGAGATCGAGAGGGCGCCAGAACCAACTCCCGCTTCCAATACGCGAGAACCTGGTGCTATATCAGCGAAGCCCAAAATCATGGCGGCATCTTTCGGATAAACGATGGTTGCTCCGCGTGGCATAGCAAGAACATAATCAGCCAATAGTGGTTTAAAGGCTAAGAATTTTAATCCGCCAGTGGTTTCTACTACGGAACCTTCAGGCAACCCGACAACCTCGTTATGGACAATCCATCCATTATGGGTATGCCACTCTTGATTCAATTGAAGTGTAATTGTGTGCATCTTGCCTTTAGCATCAGTTAATTGCACCCGATCGCCAACTTTGAAATTGCGATCCATAGAATTCATTGGGAAATCCTAGTGCAGAGCGAAGAGATCCTCGACGCTCATCCCTTCAAGAGATTTTACGACAACAACTTGCTCATCCCCCACAATTTCAATCAGATGTGGAATAGCTACAACATTTGCCCCACTGGCTCGAGCCGAAGCGACACCAGTTCCGGAATCCTCGAGAATTAAACATTCAGAGATATCTAAACCAAAAAAGTCTGCTGCCTTTAAATAACATTCGGGACTGGGTTTTGACTGAACAACATCATCACTCGAAATTAGGAGTTCAAGGCATTTTCCCTCTAAAACGCGAAAGGTTGCTTCGAGCATCTGCCTCGGACTCGCTGAAACTAATGCGAGCCTAATTCCATTATCAGAGAGCGCCTTCAAAAGTTCTAAAGCTCCTGGCATAAACGTTAGACGCTCTTCAAAGTCAGTGCTGACCATAGAGATCAAAGATTCAATGAAGAACTGCGGATTGTTCTGCCCATTAACAAGTGCTGACATGTAATTGCCAGTTTTTTGTATCGGTCCACCAATGCAGTTCATCTGATCTTGAATAGTCCAGGAATAATCAAATTGAGCCATCAGTTTGACTTCATTCTCAAACCAAAGGGGTTCGCTGTCTATGAGCGTTCCATCCATGTCGAAGAAAACTGCTTTCGGTCTCATGTTGCGTTGAAGTACTTAGCTTCTGGGTGGTGAACAACTATTGCCGAAGTTGATTGCTCTGGATGTAGTTGGAATTCTTCGCTAAGTTCCACGCCGATACGTTCTGGTTCGAGCAATTCACAGAGTTGACGTTGTTGTTCAAGGTCAGGACAAGCGGGATAGCCGAACGAATAGCGCGAGCCTCGATACCCTTGGTCTAGGATTTCAGAAATATCCTTCGAATCCTCTTTCGAGAAACCTAGCTCCTCTCGGATGCGACCATGCCAGTGTTCGGCTAGGGCCTCCGTTAATTGAACAGAAAGTCCATGTAACTCTAAATATTCACGGTACTCATTCGCTGCGAATAACTTTGAAGTTGCATCACTAACGCTCTGCCCCATTGTTACAACGTGAAAAGCAACTGTATCTAACTCCCCTGAATCTTTACTTCGGAAGAAGTCACTCAAACATAATCTTCGATCGCGGCTCTGTCTTGGGAATGAAAAGCGGGTGCGCTCTTTGCCCTTCTCCGGACCTTCGTGATGGAGAATTACTAAGTCATTGCCTTCGCTGTAACAAGGGAAATATCCATAAACTACTGCTGCGTTTAACCAACCATTTGCTTGAACATCATTAAGCAAGGTACGCAATCGAGGTCGGCCCTCACTTTCAACCATCGCTTCGTATTCTCCGCGCTTGCCTTGTAAACCCCATTGCCCAACAAATAGTGCACGTTCATCGAGCGCACCAAGGTAGGAAGCTAGTTGAATTCCCTTGACGATGCGAGATCCATAAAACGGAGGCTTAGGCAATTCGTTATCTGAGAGAACATCGCTTCGATTTGTATCAAGATTTGGTTCACGATTGGCTCGCGTATTTGGAGTTCTTCGCTCACGAAGTGGAGGAAGAGTGACCGAAGTATCCCCTCGTTTAATTGCCATCATCGAATCCATAAGATTCAAACCTTCGAAAGCATCCTTCGCATATCGAACGGTTCCATCAAACTCTCCAGCAAGATCTTGCTCAACGAAACTTCGAGTAAGGGCCGCTCCACCTAAAATAATTGGCCACTTTGTTGCAAGGCCCCGCGATGAAAGTTCTTCTAAGTTCTCCCTCATAATTACCGTTGATTTAACCAAAAGCCCTGACATTCCGATTACATCCACGTCAGATTCGGTTGCAGAATCGATAATCTGATTTACAGTCTGCTTGATACCGATATTCACGGTGGTATAACCATTATTGGAGAGAATAATGTCTACCAAGTTTTTACCAATATCGTGTACATCGCCCTTAACGGTCGCAAGCAATATTTTTCCTTTCCCAGCGTCATCGCTCTTCTCCATGTGGGGTTCTAAGAAGGCTACGGCGCTCTTCATAACTTCTGCAGATTGAAGAACGAAGGGAAGTTGCATCTGTCCGCTGCCGAAGAGCTCTCCCACCTTTTTCATACCGGTCAAAAGATGTTCATTAATAATGACAAGTGGTTTAATGCCATTAGACATCGCCTCTTGAAGATCAATTTCTAGCCCAACTTTTTCCCCATCAATAATTCTTCGCTCAAGTCTTTCAATTAGTGGAAGCGCTGCAAGCTCTGCCGCTCTAGTTAATTTGGAAGATTTTGTTTCAACACCATCAAAGAGTTCTAGATAAATAGATAGTGGGTCGTATGTGCAATTACCACTCTCATCAAATTTACGTCGGTCATATACCAAATCGAGGGCAATTTCTAACTCCTCAGGCTTGATACGTGCTATCGGCGTGATTTTTGACGGGTGAACAATTGCTGAGTCCAGTCCAACCTTGACTGCTTCTGCAAGGAATACTGAGTTAAGAACAATTCGAGCGGCTGGGTTCAATCCGAATGAAACATTTGATACACCGAGCGTTGTTTGAACGTCTGGATACTTTGATTTCAACTCTGCGATTGCATTAAGCGTTTCGATTCCATCGCGCCTGGTCTCTTCTTGACCCGTTGCAATTGGGAAGGTAAGGCAGTCAATCAAAATGTCACTCGTCAACATTCCCCAATTTTTCGTTAAATCTTCAATCAAACGTGATGCGACTGCAACTTTCCATTCTTGAGTACGGGCCTGGCCAGTCTCATCGATAGTTAAGGCAACAACAGCGGCACCATGTTCTTTAACAAGCGGCATAATCTTTGCAAATCTAGACGTTGGCCCATCGCCATCTTCGTAGTTCACAGAGTTGATAACTGAGCGACCACCCAAATGTTCAAGTCCGGCCTTCAAAACTGCTGGCTCGGTCGAATCGAGGACAATTGGAAGCGTAGAACTTGTAGCTAGCCTTGATGCAAGTTCATTCATGTCGGCAACGCCATCTCGCCCAACGTAATCAACCGAAAGATCAAGCATATGCGCGCCATCGCGAATTTGGTCGCGCGCTATTTCAATGCAACTCTGCCAATCTTCTACTAAGAGCGCATCTCTAAAGGCCCGCGAACCATTTGCATTAGCCCGCTCCCCAATCGACATATAGGTTAGATCTTGTCTAAATGGAACGAATTGGTAGAGCGAGGATGCACCAATCTCTCGATCCACGTTACGTTTTACAATTGGGCGTTTATCCAATTTTGCGACAACGGCTTTCATGTGTTCTGGTGTTGTACCGCAGCAACCACCAACCAGAGTCAAACCATACGACTCAACAAAATCATCTAAGTAATCGGCTAGTTCAACTGGACCAAGTGGGTAGGTCGCACCCTTTGGACCGAGTTGTGGAAGTCCGGCATTTGGCATAACTGATATCCCGATTGAACTATTTTTGGATAAAACTCTTAAATGTTCGCTCATTTCTGCTGGACCAGTTGCACAATTCAATCCAATTAAATCTATTTCCAGAGGTTCTAGCGCGTTTAGCGCCGCTCCTATTTCTGAACCCAACAACATGGTTCCTGTTGCTTCTACTGTCACTTGGGCGATTAAAACGATATCGCGATCACATTTATCTATCGCTTCACGTCCGCCATTTATCGCTGCTTTAGCTTGCAAAAGATCTTGAGTAGTCTCGATGAGCAAGGCATCCACGCCGCTATCGAGGAGCCCCATAGAAGCTGTGTAATAAGCCTCTTTCAACTTCACGTATTCGGTATGTCCCAGAGTTGGAAGTTTTGTCCCGGGTCCAAGTGATCCGAGAACCCAACGAGGTTTATCTGCAGTACTAAATTCCTCAGCAACTTCCTTTGCAAGTTTTCCACCAGCGTAGGCGAGTTCATAAATTCGCTCTTCGATTCCGTATTCTGCAAGATTCGCCCAATTTGCTCCAAAGGTATTTGTCTCAATCGCATCCACACCAACTTCGAGATATTTACGATGGACTGATTTAACCAATTCAGGTTGAGACACATTTAGAATCTCATTGCAGCCTTCATGACCTTGGAAATCTTCAAGAGAAGGATTCGCTTCCTGCAACATCGTCCCCATTGCGCCGTCGGCAATAATCACACGCTCTAACATTGCGCTTCGCAGTGAGGATGACGTCTTCATTAAGGATAAGGCTACCTTAGAGCGCTAGACCCAAAGCCGCATCAATGAATCTCGAGAGCTCACCAACACTGCCTCCGATTTCACCTCTCTCGGTTTGCTCTGCCCAATCATCAAGTGCTAAAAGTGCTTCGGGAGTATCCAAGTTATTTGCGATATTCGCTGCTATTTCACTAATGACTTTTTCAGTGGGTGCTACTTCGATTCTTGCTAAAGCGCTTCGAATTCTTGCAATACGCACCTCCGATTTTTGAAGAGTTTTCTCATGCCACATTCGATCAGATGAATAATTCTCGCTCAAGAGCGCATGTCTGATAACCATGGGGTCGATGCCCGCTTTTAGTAAATTTGAAACTAGAACAAGATTGCCTTTGCTCTTGCTCATCTTCTCGCCATCTAAACCAACCATTCCAGCATGAACATAAGCAGATGCAAATTCCGTATCAGTTAACGCCTTACCGATTGCAGCTGTCATGAAGTGGTGCGGAAATATTAGATCGCTTCCTCCACCTTGGAGATTTATAGCGAAATCACTCTTAATAGTGCCAGCCAAATAATTTCGGCCAATCAAATTTTCTAACGCAATCACTGAACATTCCACATGCCAGCCGGGGCGACCAAAGCCCATTTTCGAACTCCAACCTGGTTCATTGTCCTTGTTCGCAACCCAAACAATTGGATCTAATGCGTTCTCCTTGCCTGGCGTACTTGGATCACCACCACGTTGCGCAAAGATTGAAGTTGCTTCATAAATTGGAATCGTGAGCAGTGGCAAATGCGCCGAGATTCGGAAATAGATATTTCCATTGAGCTCATAGGTAAACCCATCGGAAACTAATTTCTCAATGGCAACAATTATCGATTCCATCGCATGTGTTACTGCGACGTAATCTTTAGGCGGTAGTACTCGGAGGGCAGCCATATCGCTCTCGAAGAGGGCAACTTGCGACTCCCCCAGCTCTTCCCATGATTGGTTATCGCGCTTTGCTCGCTCAAACAGTGGATCATCAATATCTGTAATATTTTCGACGAAATCAACTTTGTGACCAGCTAGTTTGAGATAGCGATTAATTACATCGAAAGTTACATAGGTTGCAGCGTGTCCTAAATGGGTAGCGTCGTAAGGAGTAATTCCACATACATACATTCGAAATACATTTTTTGAATCCTCGGCGTCAAAAGTGCCAGATGTCGTCTTTATCCGCAATGTTGGCATGATGAGGTCAGTGCGGGGAATGGTTACCGCGGGCCAGTTAGTCACGTGCCTATCGTAGATTAGAAGGCTTGGGATTTCTTAATATGGCGGCCACGGGACTGCAGGCCAATCACTGTTTGGAAGTGGGAATTTAGCCTCAACCAATAGATTGCGAATTCTCGTCTGCAGCGCATCTACTTCAGCACCTGTTAACAGTGATTGCAAGTAATCAACATCCAAATCATTGAGAAGTTGACTCAACTGTTCAATCTCGGCAGAAAAGAGTGAGGTATCAGCAAATTGCCAGATAACTGTTCGAAGTTTGTTCTCTTCATGAAAAGAAACTCCATGATCACAGCCGTAGATTTTTTCATCTGTGGTGATCAAGATATGTCCAAATTTGCGATCCGCGTTATTCACTACGACATCGAAGAGCGCCATGTTCCTCAATTCGGGGGAACTCACTTGTGCAATCGCCACAATATCCTTTGAATCATCAACTTCTATCCAACGTTGTACAGCACCCATTCCAAAAGGTCCGTCGCGTAGAACCGTTTTTGGTACTAAACCAAAGTTACCGACTTCGCTTATGTAAAATGCAGCCACTTCTCGTGAGGCTAAGTTCCCATCTGGAAAATCCCACAGCGGCCTTTCTCCCGAGATGGGTTTGTAAATGGCCTGCGCGCCATCCTCTAACTGGCACAGTAGCGAAGCATTTGAAGCGTCAACCAGGCGTCCTAACACTTCCAATTCGCCGGTAATCAAAACTTTATCTTCGGTATCCATTAGCCCTCGGACATAAATGACCTGCTGTATCGATTGGCAATCCACAGAACGGACACACTGGGCGACCTGATTTCACAATCTTTTCCGCCCGATTGCAGAAACCTTTTACTTGATTGAGTCGAACAGTTAGGCGTAATAAATCAGGAGGATCTTCAACTTCTGCCAGATCTTCCTCATCTGAGATCAATTCCGTAAATTCACCATCAGCGATTGACTGAATCTCAACACTAACTCGTTGCGAATCTGGATCCCACGATATTCCCATTACGCCAGCTTTGAACTCCTCATCAATCGGAAATTCCAAACCTTCATTGTCGATAACTGGTGCAAGGCCTAACTCATCCAGGCTGGCCAACTTGCTTCTGCGAACTTCAGTAAGCAATTCCAGAAGGCGTTCACTCAACGCAACTACTTGAGACTTCTCGACCGCAACTGTGGTGATTCCCGCAACTGAACGTACCTGAATGTAAAAAGCTCGCTCTCCAGGAGAACCAACTGTTCCTACTATAAATCGCGCGGCCTCTTCATGTTCGAAAATTATCCGATCGCTCATTTTCGCTTAGCCCCACTGTCGCCGCCCAAATTAATCTTCTGGATATCTCTTTCGGGTAAATCCTCATCACGTAAATGTGTAGTGCTGTTTATAGTTTTTAAACTAACTCGATCATCCGAAATTTCAAGAATAGTTATTGAAGCCGGATCAATGCTCAACCGTTGGAAGGAATCAAGTGGTAGCCCTATCAACCCAGCAACAATTGCTTTTATGACATCTCCGTGTGAGCAAATCAAGATCTCTGACCCTGGATTTGCTACGTTTTGAACGCTCTCCATCGCTCGAGTCTGCATCTCCATAAAGCTCTCACCATTCGGAAAACGGACCAAACTTGGTCTATTTTGAATAGTCTTCCAAAGTTTAGTTCGGGCAAGTGATACCAATTTCTTACCTGACCAATCACCATATTCCATCTCAATTACACCATCAAGAGATTCAATTTTTGCACCGTTGGTGATTGCAACTAATGGTTCAAGGGTTTCTAAACATCTCGGCAAGGGACTGCTATAAAACGAATCAAATTTCCTACTCTTTAACTCCTGCGCAACTGATAGGGATTGTTTAACTCCAAGTTTGGACAGTGAAACCTTAAAATCCCTGCTGGCTAGTATCGCCTTTGCATTCGCAGTCGAATGTCCATGTCTGACGAGATAAATCACTGCTGGTTTATTGGCGCGCACACGGGCAAGGTTACCGATTAAATGAAGAGCCACTTGCTAGGGTGTCGACATGGATATGCGGATACTCGGAAATTCAGGCCTTCGGGTCTCACGACTAGCTCTTGGAACTATGACATGGGGTCGCGATACCGATGAGCATGAAGCAGCAGACCAATTAAAAACTTTCCTGGATGCTGGGGGGAATCTAGTCGACACAGCCGCAATGTACGGTGATGGCGATAGTGAGCGGGTAATCGGCGGTTTTATTGGAACGTTAGCTAAGCGGGAAGATCTAGTTTTAGCTACGAAAGCTGGCATCTCTTTTAATTCTGGCGAACGAAGCGTTAATAACTCCCGAACAAATCTTTTGAGCGATTTAGATAAATCCCTGTCAAGACTGGGCGTTGAATACATAGATTTATGGCAAATTCATACTTGGGATTCCATGGTGCCGCTTGAAGAAACTCTTTCAGCAATAGACCAAGCAGTGTCATCGGGACGTGTTCGCTATGTTGGTGTTTCCAATTTCTCCGGTTGGCAATTAGCAAGGGCAGCTACTCTTCAAAATCCCCTCTTTGGAAAGGCGCCAATAATTTCGAGCCAAGTCGAGTATTCACTTTTGAATCGAGGAATTGAAGCCGAAGTTATTCCTGCGGCGATTGAGATGAACGTTGGAATTCTCGCTTGGTCACCACTCGGACGTGGCGTTTTAACGGGCAAATACCGAAATGGTTCACCGTCAGATTCAAGAGGAGCTAGCCCACACTTCAGTGGATTTATTGCGCCATACCTCGACGAGCGTTCTCGTAAAATTGTTGAAGCGGTTTGCGTTGCAAGTGATGGACTCGGTTATTCACCCCTAGAAGTTGCTCTCTCTTGGGTCCGAGAGGGATATGGCGTTACTAGCGCAATAATTGGGGCACGAACCGCTGCGCAATTGCGTGGCATATTAACAGTTGAGGAAATAACACTTCCGGATCAGGTGAGAGCCGCGCTCGATGAAATATCAGCAGATGTTTAATTAACTATTTTGTAAAAATTCATTAAGGACTTTAACCCCGAAGCGAAGACCATCTATTGGAATTCGTTCGTCGACGCCGTGGAAAAGTGCAAAGAAATCAAGATCTGCAGGAAGTTTTACTGGGCTAAATCCATAACCAGTAATTCCTAAATCTGAGAGCGCTTTGTTATCCGTTCCACCACTCATTAAATATGGAACCGGAATTCCTTCAGGATCATATTTTGCTATCGCTGCTTTCATAGCATCAACTAAGGGTCCTTCGAAATCAACTTCCAAGGCTTTATCGCGAACGAGAACTTCGATTTCGATCTCATCGCCTGCAAGCTTCTTTACAGTGCTCATGAGATCTTCTTCAAATCCTGGCAGAAAGCGACCGTCTACAACAGCGGTTGCGTGTTGCGGAATAACATTCGCCTTGTAACCTGCGTTTAACATCGTCGGATTTGAGGTGTTTTGAATAGTTGCCCCCATCATGCGAGCGGCACCACCTATATGTTTAAGCAAAGGTCGAACATTTGCAGGTTCGTACTTCTCCCCAGTTAGCTCAGCTACTTTTGACCAAAATTTGCGCCCCGTTTTGGTTTCCACTTGAGGCCATTCGTAAGAACCGATGCGAGCAACTGCCTCCGATAACTTACTAATTGCATTCTTTGGGTTAATAAATGAACCGTGTCCTGCTTCTCCAGAAGCCTTCAGTTGCAGCCAGTTAATTCCTTTCTGGGCGCTCTCAATAAAATAGAGTCGGTGTCCCCCAGTTATTGTTACGGAGAAACCTCCAACTTCAGAGATCGCTTCAGTGTAACCCTCAAAAATTTCTGGACGATTCTTCACTAAATAACGTGAGCCATATTCACTACCTGCCTCTTCGTCAGCAAAGAATACGAGGAGAATATTTCTTGGTGGTAGGTAATTTGCCCTTTTCCAAGCGCGAACAGTCGCAATAATCATTGCGTCCATATCCTTCATATCTACCGCGCCGCGACCCCATAAATAGCCATCTTTAATTTCTCCACCAAATGGGTCGACCGACCAATCATCAGCATTCACTGGAACAACATCGAGGTGTCCATGCACGACAAGCCCGGGTCGATTCTGATCTGCTCCATTAATTTTTGCCACGACATTTACACGATTCTCGCCTGTGACAATCAATTCGCAATCTATTCCAACTTCGGCGAGCTTCTTAGCTACATAATCGGCGATAGCTCTCTCATCCCCAACTCCCTCACCAAAGTTAACGCTTGGGATCCGGATCATCTCCTGACAGATTGAAATGCATTCTTCTTCGAGAAGAGCAATATCTATCGGGGTGGCTGCGTTCGTCATATTTTCCTTCTTCGACATAGGCCTATCTTGCCTCAATTGGGATGATGCGCGCACGATTGGTATCGTTGTGCCACTAAAAGATTTCCATCGGTCCGGGTGGCGGAATTGGCAGACGCGCTAGCTTGAGGTGTTAGTTCCCGCAAGGGATTAGGGGTTCAAGTCCCCTCTCGGACACGAGATGTTAAATTGCAACTCGTTAGGTCTTGCAATACATGAGTTAACCAAAGGGAGAAACATGCAGTCAAAGGGATACGCAGTTCTAGAAGCATCAAAGGCTTTAGTTCCATTTTCCTTTTCGAGGCGCGAATTGCGCCCAGCAGATGTTGCACTAAAGATTGAGTATGCTGGAATTTGCCACTCTGATATCCACCAAGCCCGCGAAGAGTGGGGCCCAGCAATCTTTCCTATGGTTCCAGGTCATGAAATCGCTGGTGTTGTTACGGAAATTGGAAATTCAGTAACCAAGTTTAAAGTTGGCGATCGTATAGGTGTTGGTGTCTTCGTAGATTCTTGTCGCAAGTGCGATTCATGTAAAGCAGGTTTAGAACAGTATTGTGTCGAAGGAATGACTGGAACATATAACGGTTACGAACGAGATGGAAAGACCGTTGCTCAAGGTGGATATTCGGATACGTTCGTTGTCGATCAAGATTATGCAGTAACCATTCCTGCTAATTTAGATATGGCTGGAGTTGCCCCTCTTCTCTGTGCGGGCATCACTCTTTATTCCCCTCTTAAGAACTGGGGCGCAGGTAAAGGGAAGAAAGTTGGAATCATAGGGCTAGGTGGACTTGGGCACATGGGACTCAAATTCTCAGTTGCACTTGGTGCACACACAACCGTTTTCTCGCATTCACCTTCTAAAGAGGCAGATGCTAAAAAAATGGGAGCTCATGATTTCGTTGTTACCAAAGATCCCGCAACTTTGGCTGCGATGGCTAAGGATTTCGACCTTATCCTGAATACAGTTTCTGCAGATATGGATTTGACCCCATTTCTTGAGCGCCTGAAATTGGATGGCACTTTGGTTTTGATTGGTCTTCCAGGTAAACCTTATGAAATTAGCACACCAACTCTTCTAGCTCAACGTCGTTCTCTTGCTGGCTCGATGATCGGCGGAATTGCTCAAACTCAAGAAATGCTGAACTTCTGTGGCGAACACAATATTGTGAGCGATGTTGAAGTAATTGAACCTACTTACATCAACGAAGCGTACGAAAGAACAGTCAAGAGTGATGTGAAGTATCGCTTCGTAATTGATGCTAAAAAGTTTTAATTTTCTTAGTTAAAGATATGTAGTAACGCTGCAATAATTGGGGCGAGAAACAGTGCTGGTAGGAGATTTCCTACTGGCACTTGTTTTATTTTGAGCATGCGCAGACTGATTCCAAGAAGCAGGATTCCTCCCGTAACCGTCATGGCAAGTATTTGATAATCCGCCAATACTGCGCCAAGAAGAAATCCAACTCCCGTCCAAGCAAACTGGTAAATTCCAACAGGAAGTGCCGATACTGCTACTCCCCAACCTAGGGTTGCAGCAAATGCGATAGATGTAACACCATCAAGAATGCTCTTTAGAACTAATAAATCAATCCCGGCTCCGGTTCCATCACTAATTGAACCGAGTATGGCCATCGGACCAATCACGAATAGAAGTGAAGCTGATACAAATCCATCAACGAATGGACTGGAACCATTCGGATCAAATCGATTCTTCAAGCGAATTCCTACAACTTCTAACCGCTTCTCAATATGAAGAGCGCTGCCGATGAGTGCGCCAAGAAGTAGTGATGCCAGAATTGTTAGAATTGCCCAGCCCTTGGGAAGAGCATCTACAAAATCAATATTCCATAAATGGCGGAGGGCATCTGCAGCAGCCAATAACGTCACGAATCCAAGTGCTGTTGTGATCAGGTCGCGAGTTTCTTCTTTAAACTTTGATCCAGCGAAAATTCCTATGGCTGAACCAAGAAGTATTGCAAGAACATTAATTATTGTTCCAAGACCCGTAAACATTTGTGAAAACCTCCGGTCGAATCGGTAGACTCTAACAGTGAATTTAAGAGATATCGGTGGGAAAATTGCTCACTTCCTGAAACCAGTACGAACAATCCCAATCACACCATGGACTGCGAAATCTCGTTGGTCTATAACCCCACGAATTGGTGTTGTTCTATTTTTGGGATTGGCAATTTTCGGTTTCGGTGAATCTCTACTGATTCAGTCAACTATTGGAAACTCTCCCTGGGTTGTTTTGGCCGAGGGTCTTTCGCTTCAAACTGGACTTACGATCGGTCAAACTACTGCACTGGTTTCGATCTGTGTTCTTGCGCTCTGGTGGCCGCTACGAGAGCGGCCAGGATTTGGCACTCTAAGCAACATTGCTGTTATTGCAGTGTTCATTCAGATTGGTGTTGACCATGTTCCAGAAGTGCGTGACTTTCTCGCTTTGCAGCTTCTATATGTTCTAGTTGGCATCGGTTTAGTTGGCGCAGGTTCGGCTCTATACATAACCTGCGGAATGGGACCCGGGCCTAGAGATGGTCTTATGACATCAATCCATCGACATACCGGGATTAGAATCTCCAGAGCAAGACTTAGCGTTGAGGTAACTGTTCTAGTTATTGGAAAATTACTCGGTGGTTCGCTCGGGATTGGAACTGCAATGTTCGCGCTCTTTATCGGTAATTCAATAGCAACCAATCTGGGTTTTGTCTCTAAAATTTCCAATCGATTGCGCTAACACTTAAATTATTCAATAGAGCATTGGTCCCACTAAAAGGTTTCGAACCAAAAAAACCACGATATGCCGACAGTGGACTTGGATGTACCCCCATTATCAATTTTTCTGTATCAATTAGCGGTGCAAGTTCCTGTGCACTTCTCCCCCATAAAATGAAAATAATTTCGCGCTCGGCTAGAAATTTCACAACCGCTTCAGTAAAGCTCTCCCACCCAAGTTTCGCATGGGACTGACTTAAATGCGGTGTCGTTGTAAGAACTCGATTTAAAAGAAATACTCCCCTATTTTGCAACTCCGAAAGATCTCCACTATTTGGAATTGCGCCCACATCGTCGAACAATTCCTTAAAAATATTCTTTAGTGTCGGCGGAAATTTTTTCACATCACCCGGGACACTGAAAGCCAGACCCATCGCATGCTCTGGGTTTGGATAGGGGTCCTGGCCCAAAATAACTACTTTGATAGATTCGATCGGAAGCTCGAAGGCTCGAAAAATCAAGCCATCCTCTGGAATACGTGACTTAGGAAGATCAATTGCTGATAACAGGCGCTTTGAATCTGGAATCGCTTGCTGCCATTGATAGGGAAGCTTTTCGTAAAGCATTGATTCAGTTCTAACTGATTGCGTTTGCTGTGAAACGATTATTAGTTACTGAGACGTTGATTGGCATTTCATACGCAGTAGTTAAATTCTCTGACGTAACGACTCCACCAATTGGGCCACTTGCGACTACGCTTCCCGATTTCAATAAGAGAGCATGTGTTGACCCGGCGGGAATTTCTTCAATGTGATGCGTAATCATAAGCGTTGCGGGTGAGAAAGGATCAGATGCAAGGGCATCAAATCGGCGCAGTAAATCTTCACGTCCACCTAAATCCAGCCCAGCAGCTGGTTCATCAAGTAGCAAAATTTCTGGATCCGCCATTAGCGATCGCGCTATTAGAGTTCGTTTCTTCTCTCCTTCGCTTAAGGTAAAAAACTTGCGCCCAGCCAATTCGCGCACTCCCAGAGTTGTCAGAAGTCCTTGCGCCCTAGATTCATCCCAAAGCTCATAAGGTTCTTGCCACCTACCTAACATTGCGTACGCAGCTGTTAAAACTACATCCAAAACTTTTTCATCTTCAGGAAATTGGTTTACAAGAGTGGAACCCATGAAACCAATTCTGGGGCGAAGTTCAAATACATCTACGGCGCCCAATCTCGATCCAAGAATATGAACGGTGCCCGTAGTTGGATGAATCTGACTTGAGCAGAGCGAGAAGAGCGTAGATTTACCTGCGCCATTTGGCCCAAGGATTACCCAGCGTTCATTCTCTTCCACTTGCCAATCGATCGGACCAAGAATAGTTTTGCCGTCACGAACAACAGTTACATTCGCTATTTGCAGAACCTGAGCCACAGGCGTAAAGATACCTGTATCGGGCGCAAGTTAATGCGACGAACCGCTAATCTAGGTCCATGAGCCATGAAAAAATTGAACACACTGGCCTAATCCTAATTTCTGGCATAGATGCTCCCGGAGTTACGCAAGCCCTTTTTGCTACGTTAGAACCCTTCGCCATAACAATTTTAGATATTGAGCAAGTTGTAATAAGAGGTCGATTGATTTTGACGGCCCTGATCTCCCTCGACCCGGCGCATGCAAATGCGATCGAGAAAGATCTTTTGGAGATAACAAATCATCTCGGTTTGGATTTGGCGATTGATTTTACAGACGAGTCGAAACGAGATGTAAAAAGCTCAAACTTACATATCGTGGCGCTCTCTCAACAGCTATTTCCATCTGGCATAGCCGCTCTGGCAACAAAGATTGCCGAACAAGGCGGAAATATCGACCGGATTCATCGGACCGCTTCATATCCTCTAACAGCTATTGAATTTGAAGTCACTCTAGAATCAAGTGAGAACAGCCTAAAGATTATTCAACGCGAACTTGCCGAAATTGCGCGAGCGAATGGTATGGATATTGCAGTGGAACAGAGTGGTCTCACCAGGCGGGCTAAAAGAATTGTCTTACTTGATATGGATTCAACGCTTATTCAACAGGAAGTTATCGATTTGATCGCTGCCAAATATGGAGTTGGTGATCAGGTTGCTGGGATTACCGAAACTGCAATGCGAGGTGAATTGGATTTCGTTGCCTCTCTCAACGCCCGTGTGGCACTTCTGACGGGCGCTGATATCTCTATTCTTGATGAGGTTAAGGCCGAGATAACTCTTACTCCGGGAGCTAGAACGTTAATTCGCACATTGCACCGACTTGGCCACAAGGTAGGTGTGGTTTCCGGTGGCTTTCTCAATGTGATTGAGCCGCTACTAAAGGAACTAAATATTGATTTCTACCGCGCAAATATCTTGGAAACTTCTGGTTCAAAATTGACAGGAAAGTTAACTGGAGCGATTATCGATCGAGCTGCAAAAGCCGATGCCTTGCGCGAATTCGCTTCTCGAGAAGGCGTTGCTCTCTCTCAAACAATCGCAATCGGTGATGGTGCTAACGACCTCGGAATGCTCGAGATTGCTGGACTTGGGATCGCATTCAATGCTAAACCAGCCGTTCAAGCAGCAGCAGATAGTTCGATAACTTCACCGTATCTAGATTCAGTTTTATACCTAATGGGGATTACCCGAAAAGAAATTGAAAGTGCGGATCTAGAAAGCTAATTCTTATAGGCGACAGGCGTGGATATCAGTTACCAAAATTCCTCTAGCGCCAACCGCCCACAACTCATCCATGATTCGATTTATATCTGAACGTTTAACCATTGCACGTACTGCGTTCCAGTCGGTTTTCTGAAGCGGTGAAATAGTTGGCGATTCAATTCCAGGGGTAATTGCGCACGCACGTTCTAGGTCAATGCTTTTAACGTCGTAGTCGACCAAAACATATTGTCGGGCAATGACAACGCCACTCAATCTACGAGCCAAAGTCTCAATAACAGGTGGTTGCGTAGATCCATTACGCGTAATTAGGATCGCTTCACTCTGGAGAAGAACTTCACCAAATATGGCAAGGCCTGCAGCGCGCAATGTGCCACCAGTCGAAACCACATCCGCAATTACATCTGCAACGCCGAGTCGAATTGCACTTTCAACGGCTCCATCCAAACTGACAATCGAAGCCTTCATGTTCCGCGTAGTCAAATAATTTTGAAGTAGTCCCGGATAAGCGGTTGCAATTCTTTTTCCTGCTAAATCCGCCTCACCCAATTTCTTTTCTACCGGACCAGCAAATCTGAAAGTACTCTTACCAAAATCAAGTGGCAGAATTTCTGAAGCGTCAGCCCCAGAGTCGAGCAATAAATCCCTGCCGGTAATACCAGCTTCGAGTTCACCACTTCCAACATAAACTGCAATATCTCTAGGTCGCAAGTAATAAAATTCAACGTCGTTATCTGGGTCAATAAAAACCAGATCGCGAAGGTCCGTGCGCTGGCGATATCCGGCTTCTCTAAGCATCAAAGCAGAGCTCTCCGCGAGTGAACCCTTATTCGGTACCGCAATTTTAAGAACCACAGTTTTCCTATCTATAGCTTCTTGTATACATCGTCTAACTCAATTCCTCGCGCAATCATTAAAACTTGAAGATGGTAAACCAATTGGCTAATCTCGAGTGCAAGTTCTTCATCACTTTGATACTCCGCAGCGATCCATACTTCGCCTGCTTCTTCAATAATCTTCTTACCAATGGCGTGGATTCCTGAATCCAACTCCTTGACCGTGCGAGAATCACTAGGTCTGGACGCAGCTAATTGATTCAACTCTGCCCACAATGAATCAAAGTTCTTCATGGCCAAATTTTAACCTACTTACTACCAAGCACGTTCACTAATTAGAGAGCGCTGCCGCCCGAAGCAATTCGATCATTTCACCTGGATTAGCCGCCTTGAAAACCGCGCTTCCCGCGACAAAGGTGTCGGCACCCGCTTCACTAGCCAAGGCGATAGTTGCAAGTGAAATTCCGCCGTCTACTTGCAACCAGATCTTCTCGAAATATTTACTGTCAATTTCAGCCCGAGCCTTTGTAACTTTGGACATCATCTCCCCCATAAAGCTTTGGCCACCAAATCCTGGCTCAACAGTCATGATTAGAACCATATCTATTTCGCTCATTAACGGCGCTAAAAGTTCGAAAGGAGTATCCGGCTTTAAAGCGATACCTACCCGTGAACCTTCACTGGCTATCATCGCAATGGTTTCACGAGGTTTTTTGCTAGCTTCCAAGTGGAAAGTGACACTAGCCGCACCAGCCTTTGCGTATAGGTAAGCCTGTTCATCTGGATCAGCGATCATCAAATGCGCATCAACAGGAATAGAAGTTTCTGAAATAATCTTCCGAGATTCATCTAAAGAAAATGTTCTATTTGGCACAAAAATATTGTCCATTACATCCAAGTGCAATAGGTCGGAGGTACTAGAAATTTTATCGATCTCCGCAGAAAGATTGTTGCGGTCGGCATTTAGAATACTTGGACAGATCCTAATCATTATTCGATCCCCCCCAATTCTGAAGCTAAACGTGTCTCAACTATAAAGGTGAACTACTTTGATTTTTGGAGCAACGCCATAAACATTGAATCTGAACCTTCGATGTGGGTCCACAACTGAAGAGTGCCATCATCGTTAACACCAACATTGCCTGCTGGTGAGAATTGAGAGATATCCAAGAGCATCAGATCCTTATGGCGGTACTGTGCATCCAAAACTTGACCTTTTGTTTCAGCCAATAGTGGTGAACAAGTTGCGAAAGCGATGATGCCACCTGGATTTAACATCTCGTAAGCGGAATCAATCAACTCTCGTTGCAATGGCAGTAGCTCTTTAAGATCGCCCAAGGTTCGTCGCCACCTCGCTTCGGGTCTCCTACGTAGCGCCCCGAGTCCCGAACAAGGTGCATCTATGAGAATGCGATCGAACTTCTTTCCAAAGCTTTCAAAGTTGCGACCATCGTTTGAAACGATTTTTGATCTGGGAACGACGCGAGCGACCAACTCTGCTCGGTGCTCACTTGGTTCATTGGCAAGAAATTCGTACGCCTCATCACTCTGGGCGAGTAAATTATTTAGGAGTGCGGCCTTACCTCCAGGCCCCGCACATAAATCCAGCCACTCTTTGGCGTTCGATGTTCTCGTTGCAAAAAATGTCTCTGAAATCAACTGTGAACCCATGTCCTGAATTCCAGCGCGCTTATCTTTGATGGCAGGATATTCATTTGGCAGATGATCGGAGAGAACTGAGAATGTTCCCAAGGCCAACTTCGTACCACCGACTTCAAGAATTTCAGCAACGGTTGATTTTCCGGGCCACGCGATAATGTGAGGAGCTACCGGGACATTATTTACTTTGAGGAGCTCTATTACCGCATCCCAATCCTTTAGTTGATCATAATAAGCGGAGATGATCCAAGTTGGGTGTGAGTGCAAGATTGCAAGTTTCTCTAAGTTAGATATCGATTCATCTTTTTCCAGCCGCTCGTAAATTTCTAGATCTGTTGATATGGAGCGGAGAATTGCATTTACATAACTGGCCTTTGATTCTCCAGCGACAGCTCGCGCAACTTCAACGGTTTCACCGACAGCCGCATGAATCGGAACGCGCATCTCAAATATTTGGTGAATTCCTAATCGGAGAAGATCCACAATCTTCTCATCAAGTTCGCTGAAGGGTCTATCCGCATTTTTGGAGATTGCGTAATCATGCTTACCTTGCATGCGCAGAGTTCCATAAGCGAGTTCAGTAGCGAATGCCCGATCTCTCAATTCAAGATCGGAGTTATCAAGCAACTCTGGAAGTCGAAGGTTTGCATAAGCGCCACCGCGGTTAACTTGAGTAATTAAATCGTAGGCTAAAAGCCTTGCTCCACCCGGTTTTGGTTTAGAAAACTGTTTACTACTCAAACTTCGATCCCTGAATCAAACGAGCTCCTCGCGCAAAATCTGCGCCACTCATTCTCTTTTTCCCCGCAGGAATAACTTCATTAACCTGGATAACGCTATCTGCTGTTCTAACAAGAAGATCTCCGCCAACTAGTTCAATATCACCCGCATTTATCAAAGAATTTTGCTTCAGTACTTCGCCTAAACCGAAGAGAGAGATTCGTTCTCCCTCAAAGGTGCTCCAAATTCCGGGGTTATCAGAGAGCGCACGGTCCTGTCGAAGTATCGTCTCCGTCGGACTCGACCAATCTATGCGCGCCATATCCTTTGAAATCTTTGGCGCAAGTGTTGCGCCGGTCAATGGTTGGGCCGTCGGTTTGGTCTTACCAATTGTAGAAATAACATCTAGTAAGTCGGGGGCCGCCAACCTTGCTAACTTCTCCAATAAAATCGGCGTAGTGTCGCTCTCTGAAATGTTCACTTCTTTTGAGAGATAAACAGGACCGGTGTCCATTCCCTTATCTAATTTGAAAATTGAATAACCAGTACTGGTTTCGCCATTTAGTATCGCCCATTGCACAGGTGCAGCTCCCCGCAATTTAGGAAGAATTGAGAAATGAAGATTAATCCAACCAAATCTTGGTCCGTGCAAGAGTTCTACTGGAATAAACCGACCATAAGCGCAGGTAATAATTAGTTGGGGTTGAGCGGAGAGAAGATGTCGATTCAATTCTGAGGTGTCAGCTGGCTTGGAAACTTTCAAACCTTTCTCGTCTGCCCATTTTGCTAAATCATTAGCCTCAATCTTTTTTCCTCGACCAGCTGGCTTGTCAGGATTTGTGATGATTGATCCCAACGTATGCTCACTTGCTAATACCGCCTCGATGATTGGGATAGATACTAGAGATGAGGATGCTACAGAAATCTGCATATCTAGATCGCCAAGCCATTTGTTGAATGCGGACTCAAACGAATAATCGGTGAATTACCAAGAGCGGTCGCTTCGCCAAACCAGTCCGAATTTCGAATATCAGCCATCGCCAATTTTCGCTCCGAAGAGAGCAGGCGATCAATGAAGACAATCCCCTTCAAATGATCAGTTTCGTGTTGCAGCACACGCGCCAAAAGTTCCGTTCCTTCAATCGTTACCGGCTCTCCGTGCATGTTGAAACCTTTCGCAACAGCACGAAGCGCCCGTGGAGTTTCGTATACAAGGCCTGGAAAACTCAAACAACCCTCTTCGCCTTCTTGTAAATCTTCTGAAAGATCCAAAGTCGGATTGATTAGATGTCCATCACCCTCTTCAATATCCCAAACAAAAACTTGGAGTGAGACTCCGATTTGTGGCGCTGCAAGACCCGCACCAGGTGCATCGTGCATAGTTTCAGTGAGGTCTGATACTAAAGTCCGAAGTTCTTTATCAAAAGTAGTTACCAAATCAGCCGGCGTCGTAAGAACGGGATCACCGAATAAGCGAATTGGTTGAACAGGCACGCCCCAATTCTAAGGCCGCTAATACTGTTTTACCTAAATTGAAAAAGGATCCATCCGAAGCTGCAATGGCGACAGCGCTTTAATTCCGCGATAGCGCGATAAATCACGGAAGAATTCAGAGAATTCCTCGGAGCGCGCAATCTCAGTTCGAAGAATCAATTTTGCACTTTGATTTGCCGTACCTTTTTCTTGCGAGTTATGTATAACAGAAATCGAACTGAAGAGATCATTCTCGTCAAGGGAACGTGCGAGTGAACGGATTGCCGAACTCTCCCCTACTAGCGTTGCTAATCTAGTAAATGGCGGCAACTTTGAACTTTTCCGTTCTTCTATTTCATCTAGACATAATCGGTAGGCATCGCTCCGCAATAGCCCTTGGGAAATTGGATTTGTAGATTGAATATCCAAATGAATAGCCGATCCTTCACTCTTTGACACCCGATTCATATTTTCGAAAATAACACGTCTCGCGAACTCAAGACTTCGCAGTTCAACTCGATTCGTTAAATTCTCAAGAGACTTCAATATCACTGCAGAATAACTCCCACTCGGTTCACAACCATAGCTAGAAATTACTATTGCGTTTTCGGTATTTTCGGGAAGGAAATCTAGCCGTAGGGCACCTTTACTTATCAAAACTCTCGTTCCAGGCACTGCCTTACCAATTTCTTCTGCGAATCTAGTAGATCCCTTGCTAATCGCTCTTATCGTTTTTTCATTGCACCAAGCACATTGCCAATCCTTAAATTCTTCATCACATAAGAAACATTTCGGATAACTTTGTTTTGTTGGTATATATAATTTACCGCCGCAGGAACACTTAGCTTGATTTCGGCATTTTTGACATCCCATTGCATTCACGTAACCAGTCTCAGCCATTACAACTAATACATTTCCACGTTTCAACCCATTTTTAATCACGGAAATATCCGATACGTTCGAGTCGGCGAAATAGATCGGTATCTTCCTTATTTGCGATTCGCTTCGTTCTTGCTTCGCCTTTATCCAACCCAATTCAGCTAGCCTGACGATTTCTAAAGTTGGGCTTGCGCTTAGGAAATGGAGAGAGAATTCACTGCTACGTAGCATTGCTATGTCTCTCACATTCCATGTCGGGAATCGCCGTTCATACATGGATTCATCACCATCATTGAAAATCAGTATCGTTGAATTCGCAGAAAGAGGTGTAAAGATTGCACTTCGTGTTCCTATAATTAATCGTGGTTGATCAAATCTAGTCTTTAAGTAATTTCCGTAGCGCAAAGTTTTCGAGTCTAAGGAGGTGAGAATGATTGGAGTTTCATTTAGATTTGCGCTGGTAATCTGAAAGACATCCCGTTCATCCGGAACAATCACAAGCAATTGCTCCATACCCTTAAGGCCGCTCAGAATCTCATTAATCTTGCTACTGAGGCCATCTTTGTTTTCGGTTACGGTCAATTCATGTCCGTGCTTCGAGGCGCTCTTCACAGACGCTGGTAGATCACGCTCAAGGAATGCTTTCTCTACTCCAGCCATACGCATTGGAATAGCACTTCGAATGACATCCCAGGGTTTGCAGGAATAACGTTCACATGTCAGCTCGATGATTTCGATTAGTTCATCGGTTAGCAATGGGATGGGAGAAATTATTTTTAAAATCGGTTTCAATTTGGACGGTTCCAAATCGGATGAATTTCGACTGACCACATAACCTGAAAGTTCATTTGGCCCGAATTGAACCTTCACAAACACACCGGGTCTAATTAGATCGGAAAAATCCTCGGGAACCAGATAATCAAAAGAATTTGCAAGATGGAATACCCCAGTATCAACACAGATTTGTGCTGTTGGTGAATCCGCTGCGATTGCAACTCTCTTTGCTACCCGTTGCGCCTTAAGACGCAGTGGCTTTACTTCAGCCACCTACATTTACCTAGTTGCCGCTTCTTTTAGTGCAGCTGCTCGGTCTGTACGTTCCCAAGTGAAGTTAGGCAGCTCGCGACCAAAATGTCCGTAAGAAGCAGTTGCAGAATAAATTGGGCGTAATAGATCTAAATCACGAATAATCGCAGCTGGTCGAAGATCGAAAGTCGCCATAACAGCATCTGCGATTTTGTTAGACGCTACTTTCTCAGTTCCGAAAGTTTCAACAAATAGACCTACAGGCTGGGCTTTCCCTATCGCGTATGCCACTTGAACTTCGCAGCGACTTGCTAGCCCAGCAGCAACAACGTTCTTGGCGATCCACCGCATTGCATACGCAGCGCTGCGATCAACCTTTGAAGGATCTTTACCTGAGAACGCGCCACCACCATGTCGGGCCATCCCGCCGTATGTGTCCACGATTATTTTTCGCCCGGTGAGTCCCGCGTCACCCATGGGTCCACCAATTACGAAACGTCCCGTTGGATTTATCAAAATTCGAACATCCGAGGTATCTATATTCAAACCTTTGATTATCGGATCAATTACTAGTTTCTTCAATTCAGGTGCAAGTGTTTTCTCAAGGTCGACATGGGGTGCGTGTTGCGTGGAAATTACAACGGTATTTAGTGCAACTGCTTTATCGCCATCATATTCAATTGTTACTTGAGTTTTGCCATCCGGACGTAGGTAATCAACTTCGCCTGATTTACGAACTTTAGAGAGTTGCAAAGCAAGTTTGTGTGCGAGTGAGATAGGTAGCGGCATTAATTCTGGAGTGTCATCACAAGCATAACCGAACATTAAACCTTGATCACCAGCACCTTGAAGATCCATTGGATCGACAGATGATGAAATTCTTTTTTCGAAAGCAGAATCTACACCTTGCGCAATATCACTTGATTGCTGGCCTATCGAGAGTGAAACACCACATGAGTTGCCGTCAAAACCCTTATCTGAAGAGTCATAGCCAATATTTAGAACCGTATCGCGAACAATCGACATAACATCTGCATAACCGTCAGTCGTAACTTCGCCTGCAACATGTACTTGTCCAGTTGTTATAAGAGTTTCTACGGCGACTCGACTTTTGGCATCCTGTGAAAGTAATGAATCTAGAATCGCATCCGATATTTGATCAGCCATCTTATCTGGATGGCCTTCGGTAACAGATTCGGAAGTAAAGAGGCGTTTAGTCATTGGCCCAGCCTAACTTAGTAAGCGCTTGATTTAGTAACAGATCGGCTAGCGTGTCTTTCTCTTGCTCTGCACATTCCAATACAACACCATTGCTGTCTATCAATTTACCTTGCGTTTTCTCTGAACCGAAGATAGCTCCGTGACTTACATCATTTAAAAAGAGTAAGTCAGCGCCTTTACTATTCAATTTAACTCTCGCAGCTTCAATATCTGCATCTCCAGTTTCAGCCGCAAATGCAACAAGTACTTGAGAGGCGCGCCGTTTCTTTGACAGATCTGAGAGTAGATCCGGATTTAGCTGCAATTCAATGTTATCGAAACCTGACTTCTTTATCTTCTCTGAAGCCACCGAAACTGGCCGTGCATCCGCTACCGCAGCGGCCATAAAAAGGAGATCACATTCTGAGAAACGAGAATTCAATGCATCCTGCATCTGCAGCGTTGAGCTCACCGAAATTGTTTCTACCCCCACAAGATTCGGCAAGTTCGAATTAGCAGAAATTAGTACAACTTGAGCTCCTCTATTACGAGCTGCTTTTGCAATTGCGTAACCCTGCTTACCGCTTGAATGGTTTCCGATAAACCGAACGGGATCAATAGCTTCACGGGTGCCACCTGCTGTAACTAGAACCTTTCTGCCCAATAAATCAGATTTGAGTTCGGCATATGCAGAAAGTTCTGAAATTATTCGACTCACTTCTGGATAGCGACCAACTCCAGAATCATCACCCGTCATGCGACCTTCATCTGGTTCGATAACCAAATACCCACGTTCGCGAAGTAAAGCTACATTCTTCTTGGTTGCAGGATTACTCCACATCTCAGTGTGCATAGCAGGAACAAAAACAACCGGCGAAACCGTTGCACTCAATACGTTTGTTAAGAAATCATCGGCCAAACCGGAAGCAACCTTTGCCAATAAATCCGCGGTTGCAGGAGCTACAACGATCAAATTGCTGTTTCGCGCCGCTTTAATATGCGGAACTTCATGAACATTATTCCAAAGATTTTCAGTTACCGGACGACCTGATAGCGCTTCCCAAGTAGCCGTTCCTACAAAATTGAGGCTTGCTCGCGTTGGGATCACTGTGACTCCAAAGCCAATATCTTGAAGGCGTCGCAAAAGCTCTGCCGATTTGTAAGCAGATATTCCACCACCCACTCCGAGGATTAATTCACGACCCAAGAGTGTCATCGTAATATTTGGTTATCTAAATAATTTAGATTTATTCAGCAACTACTGCTTCAGGAGCAATTGGCTCAAGATTTTCAATTGTGAGAAGGCCTTCGTTGATTTCACGGAGCGCAATAGAGAGTGGCTTCTCATGAACATAGGTTTCAACAAGAGGTCCTACATATTCCAAAAGGCCTTCACCTAGTTGTGAGTAGTAAGCGTTGATCTGACGGGCGCGCTTTGCTGCATAAAGAACCAGGCTGTACTTTGAACCAGCAGCTTCTAACAATTGATCGATTGGTGGGTTTGTAATGCCATCCATTGTTGTCATAACGAGCCTTTCTTAAATCTTTAGAATATGCGAAGGTGGAACAATTCTTAATTTCTTTACCGGAGCCGATTAGCCCTCGAAGTCGCTAAGGATAGCAGTGCCGAGGCCACTTCCTCGACCTCATGATTTATCAGAACCTCATCAAACTCCCCCGCACAGGCCATTTCTTCCTCAGCCAGAGCTAACCTCGCTGCCCTGCGTTCGGTCGAATCTGTTCCCCTGCTCGTTAGTCGTTCTACTAATTCTTCCCAAGATGGTGGCGAAATAAATACGAGAAGTGCTTCTGGTTCAGCCCTTCTGATCTGTCGTGCTCCCGCTATTTCAATCTCGAGCAGTACATGTTTGCCCAAATTTCGGGCGCTCTCAACAGCATCCTTAAGAGTTCCATATCTTGCACCTGCAAATTCGGCCCATTCTAGAAATTCATTCTTAGCAATTAATTGGTCGAATTTTTCTTCAGTTATAAAATGGTAATCGTATCCGTCGCGTTCATTTTCACGCGGCTCGCGTGTTGTGGCAGACGTACTCACCCAAATCGCTGGATGGTTTCGAAGATGCGCAGTGATAGTGCTCTTCCCAACGCCACCAGGACCAGACATAACAATTAGCGCACCTTGGTTGACAGGTACTTTATTCAAAATCATCTCGCTTCTTAATCTCTGCAGTTGATGTTTACCCAGCCCAGCAATTCTACGCGTCTCCGATATACCTGCCTTCGACATAATCGTGAACGCTCGTCGTGGCCCAATTCCTGGTGCGGCATCAAGTAGTTCGCGAACTCGCATTCGCTGAATCGATTCTCTACCATCATTTATTGCATCAAATATTCCAATTTCACCGCCTGTAAGCGCCGCCTTGATCTCAGCTCGATCACGTCTAGCAGCAACTGCTTTTTCCCCAGCTGCCTTCCGTTGTATCGGTGAGAGTTCAGGCGGTCTGTTGGCCATTAGTTATTTCAAACTATCCAAAATCCTCGCGGCGCCATCACTCATTTCCGATGGAGATATCTTTGCTAAATCTGTAATCGGTCTGCCAATCACTAAATAATTCGCCCCTGCTGCTATTGCTTCTACAGGGCTCATGACTCGTTTCTGATCTCCGAAATCCCCACCAGATGGTCGTACTCCGGGGGTGATGATTTCAATCTCCGGGCCCACCACATTTCGAACTTCGTTTGCTTCAAAAGGTGAGCAAACTATGGAACGTGCGCCACTATTTTTCGCAAGAATCGCAAGTTTGATAGCGCTCTCTTTCGCGCCTTTTGCGAAGCCAATCTCAGATACATTTTCATCTGAAAGTGAAGTAAGAATTGTTACTGCAGTAATTGAAACTTCTGGCGCCGCATCACTAGCACTTCGAATCATTTCCGAGCCACCGCTTGCGTGAACGGTTAGAAACTTTGGTCCTAAATCCTTGACCGAAGCTACCGCCCCAGCAACGGTATTAGGGATATCGTGAAGTTTTAAATCTAAGAAGACTTGGAAATCCCCAGAACTTTTCAATTCGCGCAAACCTACGGCGCCAAATTTCAGGAAAAATTCCAATCCAACTTTGTAGACAGAAATTGAGGCATTAGTAGCGGAGATCCAACTCTTCGCTGTATCTAGATCCTTGGTGTCGAGAGCCAAAATTATCGGCGAGTTGGCGCTCATTGGTTTCCATCCTTTCGATGTGCGTAACCAACGGCTTCTCGTAATGAATCAAAGCCATGAGCGATCAATTGCGTCTGTAACTCCTCTTTAATCTTAATCACCGCGGTTGGGTTACCAAATGTTGCGGTTCCTACTGAAACTGCTGAAGCTCCAGCAAGAATTAATTCGAAGGCGTCTCGGCCAGATGCGACTCCCCCCATTCCGAGGATTTTTACATTTGGTAGCGCTTCATGAACTTGATAAATCGCCCTTACCGCAACTGGTCTAATCGCAGGTCCTGATAGCCCACCAGTCTTTCCGGCTAATTTAGGGCGCATCGTATTTGTATCTATAACCATTCCAAGAACGGTATTAATTAACGCAAGTGCATCCGCTCCTGCAGCAACAACCTCTTCGGCTATTTCAACAATGCTCGTAACATCCGGTGTTAACTTCGCGATGATTGGGAGTTCACCACCGATATTTCTACGTACGGCTTCAATCGCTGCCCGCGCTGTTGCTGGTTGGCAAGCGAATACTTGACCGCGGTTTTCAACATTCGGGCACGAGATGTTTACTTCCAAAGCCGATATGCCTTGCACAGCGCGCAACTTTCGAGCGAGGACCGCATAATCTTCAACGCTCTCACCAGCGATACTCACAACTATTCGTGCGCCTTGATCGCGAAGCCAGGAAATATCTTTCTCTAAAAATAAATCAATTCCTGGTCCTTGCAAACCAATCGAATTAAGCATGCCACTTGGAGTTTCTGCCATTCTGGGCGTAGCTCTTCCAGATCTCGCCTTAAGCATTATTGACTTCGTTACTACCGCACCAAGTTCAGTAAGGTCGAAGAATTGAGCCAACTCTTTTCCAGATCCTGCGCAGCCACTTGCGGTAAATATCGGATTCTCGAACTCAGCCTGCCCCAAACTTGTGCGAAAATTAAACATCAATTTGCTCCCCAGGTTCCCTCAGGGATTTGACGCTTTGAATTCCAGATCACGCTAGAACCATCAACAACAGGTCCATCGATGCATGAGCGCAACATTCTAATTTCGCCATCTTCACCTCTGATAGGCAAAACACAAGTCATGCAAACACCAATTCCACAGGCCATAGATTCCTCAACAGCACACTGGTGAACTACTCCCAAATCTGTTGCAATCTGATTTATCGCTTCCAGCATTCCCATCGGACCACAGGAATAAATTATGTCTATCTGATTTGTTTCGATAATTCCGGGAAGCACATCAGTCACTTTCCCGGTGATTCCAGTCGTTCCATCCTCAGTGGTGATCGTCAGGCTACTAACAGAGCGCTTCCCATCTAGCGGCGCGTAGATTTTCATCGCAGTACTTGCGCCCAAAACCATATCAACTCGACATCCTCGGTTCTTTAAAACTTCAGAGAGACCAAATAGCGGCGCGCTTCCATAACCACCACCGACAAGAAGTGCACGAATAGGTTCTGTTGGTATACCAAATGCGGTTCCAAGTGGTGCAATTAAATCAACCTTAAACCCAACACTTTGATTCGTGAGCCAGGTACTTCCAGCGCCATGTGGTGCAACAACAATCTCAAGAAGTCCACCATTGGTACCACGATCAAAAGCTCGATAAATGGCGAAAGCTCGGCGTAAAACCATCGAACTACTTTCGCCGCCCACTGCAATTGCAACAAAGTTTCCTGGCTTTGCAAATTTCGCCAACTCGCCTACTGCAAAAACAATATGGTGGTAGGCACCCACCTTCTTATTGCTGACAATTTCTGCCATGACCTGGCTCGCGTTCTTATTTATCCCCATCATTCGCTTGTTGCCAGCCATTCTTGGATGGAATTAATACCAAAACTCTTACCTTGTAAATCAGAAATTCCAGCAACTGCTGCTTTAAATCCCGCAATCGTCGTTATGCATGGAACTCCCCGTTGGATAGCAGCGGTTCGAATCATCCAACCATCGAATCTGGTCCCTCGACCTAGCGGCGTATTTATAACTAAACCAACCACGCCTTCGGTTATCAAATCGACCGCGGTTAATTCGCCATTTGCTCCACGCCCCTGTGAATGCTTGCGAACAAGTTCAGAGCTGACACCACTTTCCGAAAGATATTGATGTGTGCCTTGAGTCGTAAACAACTTGAAACCTAATTGCGAAAGTGTTCGCGCTGGTTCAAGGGCTGATTTTTTATCTCTCTCGGATAGCGAGAGGAATACTGAGCCTGATAACGGCAACGCCCCAAAGGCTGCAGTCTGACTTTTCGCATATGCCTCACCGAAAGTTTTGGCGATCCCCATCACTTCACCTGTTGACCGCATTTCTGGTCCTAGAACAGAATCAACTCCAGTTCCATCATTTCTTCGGAATCTATTCCACGGGAGAACTGCTTCTTTTACAGAAATACCTTTTGGTACACCATCGCCCGAAGCCGGCAATAACCCAAGCCCTCGGAGATCTGAAATCTTTTTCCCGGTAGCGATAAGTGCGGCGCACTTTGCCAGTGGATTTCCTGTTGCCTTACTTACAAATGGCACAGTTCTTGAAGCGCGTGGATTGGCCTCTAAGACGAACAACTTCTCAATATCGCTAGAATTATTGACAACTGCGAATTGAATATTAATAAGGCCACGAACGCCAATGCCACGGGCAAGTTTTTCAGTCGCACTGCGTATCTCTTGACGTAGCGCACTTCCGATTGAGTAGCTTGGTAAGACACACGCCGAATCACCTGAATGCACGCCTGCTTCTTCTATATGTTCCATAACTCCTGCAAGATACAACTCTTCGCCATCGAATAACGCGTCAACATCTATTTCAATTGCATCATCCAAAAACTTATCAATCAAAACTGGATGGTTCGGAGTTATCTCTGTTGCCTTCTGGATAAAGCCCGCTAGTGACTCATCGTCGTAGACGATTTCCATTCCACGACCACCTAGAACGAAAGAAGGTCTAACAAGTACTGGGTAAGTGATTCGATGAGCGATTGCAACTGCTTCTTCGAAAGTATCTGCCATCCCGAAAGTTGGTGCATCTAGCGAATTAACTTCTAATAGCTCACCGAATTGGCCGCGATCCTCCGCCAAATCAATAGCATCTGGTGAGGTTCCCAAAATGGTTACACCTGCATCTTGAAGACCACGTGCTAATCCAAGCGGAGTCTGCCCACCAAGCTGAGCAATAACGCCAATAACTGGGCCGGCAAGTTCTTCTGCATAAATAACCTCTAGAACATCTTCGAGAGTTAGCGGTTCGAAGTAAAGACGATCTGAAGTGTCGTAATCTGTTGAAACAGTTTCTGGATTGCAATTAATCATAATTGTTTCAAAACCGGCCTCTTTGAGGGCGAATGCTGCATGCACACACGAATAATCGAACTCAACGCCTTGACCAATGCGATTTGGCCCACTGCCTAAAATAATAACTGCTGGTTTCGTTCGAGGGATTACTTCGCTCTCTAAATCATAACTTGAATAGTGATATGGGGTATGAGCCTCAAATTCGGCGGCACATGTGTCAACCGTCTTAAAAACCGGGCGCAATCCAATTCGATGTCTCGTAGCTGTGATATCAATTCGGCTTTGACCAGTTAACTCAGAAATTTGGGTGTCGGAGAAACCATTGCTCTTTGCAATTCGAAGCAAATCATCGGGCAGCGAAGCCGCACTTTTAATCTGTTGCGCAATCTCATTGATGGCCACAATTTGCGCTAAGAACCAGGGATCAACTTTCGTCGCCGAAAATACTTCTTCAACACTGGCTCCAAGGTAAAGTCCAAGTTGGATCTGTTGTAACCGGTGCTCAGTTGGAATCGCCATTGCAGAAAGCAGATAATCTTTTGTTACGCCAGCTGTATTCCAATGAAAACTCGTTCCCTTTTTCTCTACCGACCTCAACGCTTTCTGTAAGGCTTCTGGGAATGAACGGCCAATTGCCATCGCTTCTCCGACGCTCTTCATGGTCGTGGTTAATTTAGTATCCGCTTCAGGGAATTTCTCAAATGCAAATCTAGGAACTTTCACAACAATGTAGTCCAATGTCGGTTCAAAAGAGGCAGGCGTCGATTTTGTAATATCGTTTTGGATCTCATCGAGCGCATAGCCGATCGCCAACTTTGTAGCAATCTTTGCGATTGGAAATCCTGTTGCCTTAGAAGCCAAGGCGGAAGATCTTGATACCCGTGGATTCATCTCAATTACAATGATTCGTCCATCCGCAGGGTTAACTGCGAATTGAATATTGCAACCACCTGTCGCAACACCAACCTCGCGAATAATTTTGATTGAAAGATCGCGAAGTTTTTGATACTCAACATCAGTCAAAGTAAGCGCTGGAGCAACGGTGATTGAGTCTCCCGTGTGAACTCCCATTGGGTCGATATTTTCAATACTGCAAACTATTACAACGTTGTCCTTATGATCGCGCATAACTTCTAATTCAAATTCTTTCCAACCAATGATGGACTCTTCAAGAAGCACTTCCGTAGTTGGGCTGTGCCGCAAGCCAGCGCCGGCAATTAGTTCTAAATCATTCTGATTGTATGCAATACCCGACCCAAGACCGCCCATAGTGAATGAAGGCCTAACGACTACTGGATAGTTTAAAATATGAGCACCGGCGATACATTCGCTCATGGCGTGACAAATAATGGACTTCGCGGATGAACCACCGATTTTTTCTACTATCGTCTTAAATACTTCACGGTCCTCTCCCCGCTTGATGGCAGGAATATCAGCACCAATTAATCTCACACCTAATCGTTCCAATGAACCGCGCTCGTAAAGTTCCATTGCTGCATTTAAGGCAGTCTGCCCGCCAAGGGTTGCAAGGATTGCATCTGGCTTCTCTTTGATAATAATCTGCTCAATGATCTCAGGAGTTATCGGTTCAATATAAGTCGCATCTGCAAACTCTGGATCTGTCATGATTGTTGCCGGATTCGAGTTAATCAAAATCACTCTGATCCCTTCACTTCGAAGAACGCGACAGGCCTGGGTGCCGGAATAGTCGAATTCACATGCCTGACCAATAACTATCGGCCCACTGCCAATTACAAGAACGCTCTTAATTGATTGATCTTTAGGCATTCGAAACCTTTGCATTCGTCATAAGAGTTACAAATTGATCAAAAAGATAATTTGCATCATGCGGTCCAGCCGCGGCTTCAGGGTGGTACTGAACGCTGAAGACCGGACTCTCCAATAGTTCGAGACCTTCAACTACCCCATCATTTAAACAGATATGCGAAACAAAACCAGCACCATAAATAGTGTTGAAATTTCCCTCAACTGGTGCCGCAACAGCAAACCCGTGATTGTGTGCAGTTATCTCAACAACTCCACTTCGGAGATTCTTAACTGGTTGATTAATTCCCCGATGACCGAAAGGTAATTTGTAGGTATCAAAACCGAGAGCGCGTCCGATTATTTGGTGTCCGAAACAAATCCCAAAGAGTGGGATATGAGCCGCCATAATTTCCCGCACTAATGCAATCGCATCAACCATTGTCGCTGGATCTCCAGGACCATTTGAAAGAAAGATCCCATCGGGCTTTAGCGCCATGATTTCTGTCATGCTTGAGGTCGCAGGCAAAACATGAACTTCGATAGCACGCTCTGACATCGACCTTGGGGTCGCCGCTTTAATTCCCAAATCCAAGGCAACGACAGTGAACTTCTTTTCACCAATCGCTGGGACTATATATTTTTCTAGCGTTGAGACGCTATCTGCTAGAAACGATCCGGCCATCTGCGGAGACTTACGCACTTTAATTATCATTTCTTCCCGGGTTAATTCGGTATTTGAGAAGATTCCTACTCGCATCGATCCTAAATCTCTTAAATGCCGGGTAATTGCTCGCGTATCTAAACCTTTAATTCCTACAACGTTATTCGCGATCAAATCATCTTCAAGGGTCCGCTCTGAACGCCAATTACTTACAACGGGTGAGGGATTTCTTACTACAAACCCACTTACCCAAATCTTCTTTGATTCCTCGTCACTCGAATTCATTCCTGTATTACCAATATGAGGAGCCGTCATGATGACTACCTGCTTGTGGTAGGAAGGATCAGTCAGTGTTTCTTGATAGCCCGTCATACCCGTTGAGAACACAGCCTCGCCGAAAGTTTCGCCCTCGCAAGCCCAACTTTCTCCCTCAAATACCGTTCCATCATCTAGAACGAGGAAAGCTTTGCTCAATTGCTTCCTCCATTCACAACTAGGCCATTGTTAAGTACTTGCTTACCGTTTAAGAAGGTGTGGATTACTTGGCTAGGTAATTTCATGCCTTCAAACGGGGTGTTCTTACTCTTAGAGCTGAGTCTATTGCGGTCAACAATCCACGTCTTATCCGTGTCAATGATTGTTAAATTCGCTTGTGCGCCCTTAATGATTTGATTTCCATGCTTGGAATAACCTGCGATTTTAGCCGGGGCAATAGACATCCGATCAACCAAATCAGACCAGTTCATCAAATTGCTCTCAACCATGGATTTAACCACGACCGAAAGTGCCGTTTCGAGTCCGACCATTCCAAAAGCTGCGCTCTGCCATTCACAATCTTTATCTTCAGTCGGATGAGGCGCGTGATCTGTGCCCACAATATCGATTGTCCCATCGGCTAAACCATTGCGTAACGCTAGGACATCCTTTTCGGTGCGCAATGGTGGGTTCACTTTGAAGATTGGATCATAATTTTGTACTAATTCATCAGTGAGGAGTAAGTGGTGTGGCGTAACTTCAGCGGTGACGTTAATCCCCCGTGATTTTGCAAAGCGTACTAAGTCAACGCCACCTGCTGTTGTTAAATGACAGATATGAAGGCGGCTTCCTACATGTTCCGCCAGAAGAATATCTCGAGCGATAATCGCCTCTTCCGCTACCGCAGGCCAACCTGTAAGGCCAAGGCGGGCAGAAACGATTCCCTCGTTCATCTGCGACCCAACAGTTAGCGCAGGATCTTGTGCGTGTTGGGCAATAATTCCATTAAAAGTTTTGACATATTCGAGTGCTCGGCGCATTAACAACGGATCCGAAACGCACTTTCCGTCATCACTAAAAATTCTCACCTTAGCTTTTGAATTTGCCATTGCCCCAAGTTCCGCAAGTGCTTCGCCTTTAAGACCTTGTGTCACGGCACCAATAGGGAAGACATCACATAAGCCTGCTTCTTGACCCAACCTATAAACCTGTTCAACTACTCCCGCTGTATCTGCAACTGGGAAAGTATTCGCCATTGCAGAGATTGCGGTGTAACCACCCTTTGCTGCTGCCGCACTTCCCGTGGCCACGGTCTCAGAATCTTCTCGACCAGGTTCGCGCAAATGAGTATGCAAATCAACCAACCCAGGAATAAGCAAATTCTTTTTGGCATCGATAAATTCACCAACTTTTAACCCACTACCGATTTCGGAAATCACATCACCGTTAATAACTACATCAACGATATTTCCATCCAACATTCGGGCATTTCCAATTGTGAAATGCATTTACGCACTCACCTCTCCGGCAAGTGCTGCCCCTCCAAGTAATTGATAAAGAACTGCCATCCGTACGAGAACACCATTCGAAACCTGTGCAAGTACCACTGACTGATGAGAGTCCGCGCTCTCTGCAGAAATTTCTAACCCACGATTCATCGGACCGGGGTGCATAACTATTGCCTTGGACTTCAAAGAATTTAACCTAGCCAAATCTAAACCGTAACCTCGCGAATATTCTCGTTCCGATGGGAAGAATGAATCGGCCATGCGTTCTGATTGCACCCGAAGAACCATAAGTACATCTACTTTATTAATTACCGAATCGAGGTCATAACTAACATCTACTTTCCAATCTGTAACACCTACTGGGATCAAAGTTGGTGGTGCGATAAGTGTTACGTGGGCTCCAAGTTTAGTTAGCAACAAGACGTTGCTACGGGCGACCCGAGAATGGAGAATATCGCCAACAATTCCAACCTTTAAGCCGGCAAAACTCTCGCGAAACTCCGGAAACTTACTGCGGATTGTGTAGGCATCTAAAAGCGCTTGGGTCGGATGTTCATGGGTTCCATCACCCGCGTTGATTACCGACGCGCTTATCCAACCTGAATCTGCTAATCGTTGAGCAGCGCCCGAGGCACCATGTCGAATGACTACTGCATCCGCGCCCATGGCTTGGAGAGTTTGCGCCGTGTCCTTAAGAGATTCACCCTTGCTAACGCTCGAACCTTTTGCTGAAAAATTTATAACATCAGCAGATAACCGCTTTGCCGCGGATTCAAAGGAGATCCTTGTTCTAGTCGAATCTTCAAAGAAAAGATTTACAACTGTTCGCCCACGCAAGGTAGGGAGCTTCTTCATTGGTCCATCGGAAATCTTCGCTAATTCACTCGCGGTGTTCAATATCTCAAGCGCATCCGAAGCACTTAAATCGTTTATCGAGAGCAGATGTTTTTTCATTTACGCACCTGCCATTATCTCAACGCTATCTTCGCCGTCGATCTCGCTAAGGCGAACCTTTACGGATTCTGTGGCGGCCGTTGGAATATTCTTGCCTACGTAATCAGCTCGAATCGGTAGCTCGCGGTGACCGCGATCTACTAAAACTGCCAACTGCACAGTTCTCGGTCGACCGATTTCACCAAGTGCATCTAAGGCGGCACGAATAGTTCGACCAGAAAATAGAACATCATCTACAAGAACAACATCTTTTCCTTCAATTCCACCACTTGGAATTAGCGTTGGCAACAAAGGTCGAGGTGGACGCAGTCTAAGGTCATCTCTATGGAGCGTTATATCTAACGTTCCAACAGGAACTGGAGACTGTATTTCTCCTAAAAATTGTGCAATACGCTCCCCAAGGAATGCGCCTCGGGTTGGTATTCCAAGTAGAACAACGTTATCTAAACCGCGATTATGTTCAATGATTTCATGTGCAATGCGCTTTAGTGCTCGGCCAATTTCGCCGGCGTCCAGGACTGTAGCCATTTTTTCTCCTTCGCCGCCTCTCTGGACGGATCGTTAAAGGACCTTATTGCCTCTCGGGCGGGGAAAAGATACCACCTGTGGACAGGCAAATCCATCTGCGACTCCCCGTGCCTATTCTCGGGCAATGATAATAATTCCAGAACTTTCAATAGAAGAGATTGCCGTATCGATTAAGGCAGTACGTAAAGCTAAAGGTCTAACGCTGCGCCAGGTGGAGGAGAAATCTGGCGGGCTGTGGAAGGCGGTAGTCATAGGTTCATATGAAAGATGCGACCGCGCGCTATCTGTAAAGAAGGCAATAACTCTTGCAAATTTTTACCAAGTTCCCCTAGATGAACTATTAGGACTTCACAAAGATGTAAAGGCCACTCCAAGAGAGAAGATAACTCTAGATATCCGAGCGACAAATAATCTGAGTCCAAGTGATAACGAGAGCGCAAATATCAGAAATTTCGCCACATTAATCTGCGCAAAACGACGAGATTGGAATGGCGAGGTACTGTCTATTCGTAACTCTGATTTAACAACTATTGCTCTACTGCTAAATAAGGATGAGGCAACTTCATACGATTGGCTTTTGAACCGCGGATTACTCTTAGCAAAACCCTAATTAAATTAAAGCGCGAATGATGGTTTGAGAATTATGATTCGACCCAAGACGCCATTAATATATTTTGCAGAGTCATCAGTCGAAAGTTCAGTAGCGATTTCTACCGCTTCAGAGACCGCGATTTGATCATCTAAGCCATCTACCCAGAGCAGTTCAAATAGTGCAATCCGCAAAATATTACGATCTATTGCAGGCATCCGATCCATATCCCAGCCTTGGGCGTAAGTCGTAATCAATTCATCGATCTTGCTTCGATGTTCTGCAACCCCAACCAGCAACTCGGCTACATATTCACCTTGTGATAGTTCTTCAGCTGGTCGCAGCGCTAGAAGATCAAGGGCACTTGCACCACGAATATCAGCCTCGTAAAGGAAATCTAAAGCACGCTTGCGCGCCTTTCGGCGTGCGCTCACTAGTTTGCTCGACCTAGATATGCACCTGTGCGGGTATCAACTAAAACTTTCTCATCTTGCTTTATAAACAATGGCACTTGAACAGTTATGCCTGTCTCTAGTGTGGCTGGCTTTGTTCCACCAGAAGAGCGGTCGCCCTGCAACCCAGGTTCGGTATAAGTGATAGTTAATTCAACCGAAGCTGGAAGATCAATATAAAGTGGATTGCCTTCATGGATGGCAACATTCGCTTCACAGTTTTCAAGCATGTAATCTGCAGAATCACCCACCACGGTCGCAGAAATATTCATCTGATCAAAGGTCTTCTGATCCATGAAAACAAAATCATCACCATCTCGATAAAGGAAAGTCATATCGCGCTTTTCAAGAATCGCAACATCTACTTTTACGCCGGCATTTAGCGTGCGATCGATTACTTTTCCAGTAGTCACTGATTTCAATTTGGTCCGAACGAAGGCTGGCCCTTTGCCCGGTTTGACGTGTTGGAACTCAACAACATTCCAGAGCTGACCTTCGATCTCTAAACACATGCCGTTCTTTAAATCATTTGTTGTTGCCATTATCGAATTTCCGTTTCCAAGAAGCTTTGGCTGCGATTTGCGCCCGATGCAATGCCTTAAGAATACCTGAAGAGTTTGGTTGGATTTACTTACTGCGGCTACTTAGCCATGCGAGAAATTGCGAGCAGCGCGAGGCGATACGAATCTGGGCCAAAACCAGCGATCGTTCCGTTGGCAACTCCTGAGATAACGGAGGTATGGCGGAACTCCTCGCGAGACATCGGATTAGATAGATGAACTTCGATTAATGGCGCCTTCACCATATCTGCGGCATCGCGAATTGCATACGAATAATGAGTAAATGCTGCTGGGTTAATGACCACGGGGATGTTTTTGTCAGCCGCTTCATGCAACCAAGAAATTATTTCTACTTCGCTATCGCTTTGCCTGACATCACATTCGATATTCAATTCCTTGCCCGCAGAAATAATGAGCTCGGTTAACGAAGGGAAATCGATATCACCATATACCTTTGAATCACGCAGATCTAAGCGACCTAGATTTGGCCCATTTAAAACTAAAATTTTCATGAGCTAATTCTCTCATAAGCGCTTGCTAATTGGTCGTTAGTTACATTTTCTAACCAGATGGGTTTAGCAACCCCTTCCAAACCGATAAATCTCAAGCTCGCTCCTCGAGCCTTCTTATCACTCGACATTAAACTCAAGAGCTTCGGGAATTCACCACTCTTGTAAGATACGGGCAGTTCGTATTTCTGAAGAAGTTCGCGATGTTGAACAACAATTTCACTGGCAATTTTTCCAAGTTGATTACTCAATTCTGCGGCAAAAACTAACCCGATCGAAACCGCTTCGCCATGACGAAGTTTGTAACCTTCCAACTTCTCAACCGCATGCCCAAGGGTGTGACCATAGTTGAGAATTTCACGAAGACGGTTCTCCTTGAAATCAGAGCTGACAATTTTCGCTTTCACATCGATACTGCGCCAGATCAACTCAGAAATATTTTTCTTTCCATCATTCGCTAAATCCAAAATAACTGTGTCGGCAATAAAACCAGCCTTAATGACTTCAGCCATTCCGGCGTTGAAGTCTCTAGCAGGTAGCGATTGCAGAAAACTTTCGTCAATTGTTACAGAAACTGGTGAATGAAATGATCCAATTAAATTCTTTCCATGCTCGCTATTTATTCCAGTCTTTCCACCAATCGCTGCATCAACCATGCCAGCTAGTGAAGTTGGAATTGCATGCCAGGCGATACCACGGAGCCAAGTCGCGGCCACAAACCCAGCTAAATCAGTTGTTGCTCCCCCACCGATGCCCACTATGCAATCGCTCCGGGTCAAACCGAATTCACCACAAACCTCCCACATCTCCAGTAGGAAATCGGGTGATTTTGCAGCTTCACCACTTGGCGTACTAACTAGCTGAACCTGCGAATCTAAGCTCTTCGCGATGTTGTCAATTTTCAAAAGAGTTACCAGTTCAACTGGAGCAACTATCAATATTTTCTCGTAACTTTTAGAAATTTCGACCAGGGCATCGCGCCATTTGCGATCAAAATTTATCGAATACTCTCTCTCGGCTGAAATAGAAATAGATCTCATATTTTGATTCCCAACGCTGAAATAATCTCTTGCGCCACCTCAATTGGCTTTCGGTTGTCCGTCGCTATCTGCATTGTTGAAAGCGATTCATAAATAGGTCTCCGAACCTCCATCAAAGCCATCCACTGCTGACGCGGATTGATTGTTAAGAGCGGACGCTCCTTATTGAACCCAACTCTCGGTGCAGCTTGTGAAATAGAAACCTGTAAGTAGGCGACAGGTAAGCCACTCTTCTTTAGCAACTCAGAAACATCTGAATCCAAAACTGATCCGCCACCAAGTGCGACCACGCCGCTTGCCTGCGTCAAGGCTTCAATCACTACCTCTTTTTCCATTGCACGGAATACAGGCTCACCATCTTCGGTAAAAATCTCTGAGATCTTCTTGCCGCATCGCTTTTCGATTTCCAAATCTGTATCCAAAATTTCACATTGCAACAACTTCGCGAGCTGTCTTCCTACTGAGGATTTACCCGCTCCTGGCGGACCGATTAGAACCGCCTTTGGCATTATGCGATTCCGAGGTTCTCGATGAAATTCTTATAGTTGCGTGCTACTTCGCCAACGCTATCGCCACCAAATTTTTCAAGAACTGCATCCGCTAAAACAAGTGCGACCATCGCCTCGGCAACAATTCCTGCTGCTGGAACCGCGCAGACATCAGAACGTTGATTGATGGCCTTTGCTGCTTCACCAGTTGCAGTATCGATTGTGTCTAGGGCTTTAGGTACTGTTGATATAGGTTTCATGGCAGCGCGAACACGTAAAATTTCTCCGTTAGTTATTCCACCCTCTGTTCCACCAGCGCGATCCGTGCGTCTAACAATTTTCCCAGCTGCGTTCTTCTCAATTTCATCATGTGCTGATGATCCGCGTCGCCTGGCAGATTCAAATCCATCGCCAAGTTCTACGCCTTTGATTGCCTGAATTCCCATTAATGCACCTGCCAGTTTTGAATCCAGTCGGCGGTCCCAATGAGTGTGCGATCCAAGTCCTACTGGAACATTAAAAGCTAAAACCTCTACAACTCCACCCAATGTGTCGCCATCTTTATGGGCGCTTTCGATCTCTTTCACCATCTCTGCACTGAGCGATGTATCAGCGGCTCTAACGGGATCTTCATCAACAGCAAGACGATCCGCATAAGTTGGCAATTTATAACCAGCTTTCGCGACAGCACCGCCTATTGAGATAACGTGGCTCATAATTTTTATACCAATTGCTTGATCTAGGAATGCTCTGGCTACAGCGCCAAGTGCAACACGAGCGGCAGTTTCACGTGCGCTAGCTCTCTCTAAAATTGGGCGGGCATCATCAAAGTCGTACTTCTGCATTCCAACTAAATCTGCATGTCCTGGTCTAGGTCGAGTCAGCGGCGCATTTCTAGCTAATTCACTTAACTCATTTGGATCTACTACTTCTGGGGCCATTACCTTCGACCATTTTGGCCATTCTGAATTACCAATCTGAAGGGCAATGGGACCACCTTGTGATTTCCCATGTCGAACTCCACCAAGAATTGAAACCACATCTGCCTCAAAAGTTTGTCTCGCCCCTCGACCAAAACCTAATCGACGGCGTTGCAGGTCCGCATCGATCATCTCTTTAGTGATTTCAATATGTGCGGGCATTCCTTCGAGGATTGCACTGAGTGCAGGTCCATGAGATTCACCAGCGGTTAACCAACGAATCACAGCGACTCCCTCTAATCTCTCCAAAATAATCCGCCAAAGCGGATTGCAGGCTCCTATTGTGTCAGAAGTTTGATGCTCCGCGCTTGAAATAGCGCTATACCGAAGCGAGAAAAGCCAGAAAAATAAAAGGTGCAAATGGAATGCTGCCACTGAATTTTCGCGAATATAGGGACGAAGCGATGCTAAATAATCCTCCCAATATCCAACTCCATGAAAAATACACTAACCAACCAGTGAAAACTGGGGCCCAAATCGTCATAACCCAGAAGAGCTTTAAATCCCCTGGACCTATCCGTCCGTTGAAAATTATATGGGCGGCGATCATCAGGAAAGTTGTGAGGCCTACGCAAATTAGAGCACCTGAATCGAAGGATTTTAGATTGGCAAGAATCGAGAATATCGCGAAGAAAGCAAGACTTCTATTTCTAATAATTCGATTTTTAATATCACTCCATGAAATTAGGAGTGCGGAAATGAGATAACCACCGAGTGCAAATAATTCAAACACTCTGGAAATTTAGCTTAGAAAGCTTCCCCGTTTCTGAAGGCTGTGGATATCGCTAATCCTTCGAAACGTGCGACAGCAATTGTGTGCGCATTGAATCGAAGCTGAAAGTTTTACCTGTGAATATTTCTATTTGGAAAAGCGCCTGTTCCACGAGCAAATCACGCCCACTAATTACCTTACCTCCCAGCTCGGAGTATCGCTTAGCGAAATCGGTCGGCCAAGGTTTATAGAGACATTCGACCAAAGTGCCTTGCGCATTTTTCAAGTTGTTTACATAACTGTCGTACACATTTACTGGAGTGCTTTGAATTATCAAATCATATGAATCCAAGTTTGCAGACATCTCTAGGTGAGTTAACGAAACCTCAGGCGCTGCTTTTGCCATACCTATTAAGCGATCTGGCGAACGAAGCAATACATCTATCTTGCCCACCTTAGAGTTGAGTGCGCCGGCAGCGGCTCGAGCCGTTCCTCCGCCACCAATGATGGCAACTTTCGAATCTTGCGAAACCTTAAGAAGATTTGCGAAGGCTAGGTAATCAGTTGATGTAGCGTGCCATTCACTTTCCAACCTATACAGAGTGTTCGCTGAATTAATACGAAGAGCAGTTTCGCTTACCGAGTCGCAATATCCAATTGCAATTTCCTTAAGTGGCATCGTCAAAGAGAATCCAGTCCAACCATTCTTCGCGCTTTCTGAAAAGAAGCTCGGAAAAATTTTTTCATCAACCTCAATAGCGGTGTATTCACCAACAGAACCGAGTATCTCGTAGGCTTTCTTGTGAATTTTTGGTGAGAGCGAATGTGTTATCGGTGAACCCAAAACCGCGGCTTTAATCATTTGAATTTACCTGCCGCAACATTCTTATTGAACTCCGTATTCCAATTTGAGAATTCTGCGAAATCCTTGGTGAATCGAGTATCACCTGGAGCAACAGTAATGAAATACAGCCAATCCCCGCTTGCAGGTTTCAGGCTTGCAGTTATGGCATCGAGGCTAGGGTTAGAGATCGGTGTAGGCGGTAGACCGACATGCTTATAAGTGTTGTAGGGCGAATTTATTTTGGTCGCATTATTTGAGAGGGTAATTTTACCTCGTAAATTTGCCGCGTATTGAACCGTAGAATTCAATTGCAGTGCCATTCCAATTTTAAGTCGGTTATAAATCACTCTTGCAACTTTAGAGAAATCCTTAGCATCACCTTCAACTTGGACCATCGATGCAATCGTTAGGACATCGAAGGGTTTGTATTTGTCGAAACCAGTATTTATCCCTGTTCCAAAGCTTTCAACTTTTGCCTTTTTTACCATAGTCTCTAGCGCATCAGAAAGAGATGTACCGGGTGCGAAAGAATAATGTGCCGGGAAGAGTGAGCCTTCCAATGATTTTGTGTTAGCGGGAAAGAGCGATTTAACAGTTGAGTAACCTGAATTGCTCTTTGAGATATGGTCATTTCTCATTAAAAGATTCATCACATCAGCGAAGGTAGATCCCTCTTTAACTACCAGTAAGTTATTTAGCCGTTTTGAATCTAGGAGTTGCGAAATTGCAACACTGGCTGGAATATGAAGTTCGATCGAATGCGATCCTGCACTTATCCCCTGAGCCTTTGGATCTCTTGTGAACTCTTCTACAAAACGTGATGCGCTCTTGATAACACCGAGTTTCTCCAAATTAGTCGCGATAGAACTTCCGAGTTCCCCGTCTGCGACTACAAAATCAATGAGCTCGCCAGGTTTGTTATCTGGAAAATCATTCTGTGGTCGAAATTGAAAAAGTCCAACGACTATTAATAGTCCAACTAGACCCATAGCTAAGAATTTAATTCTCGTATTCATGCTTCAAAACTCTTGATTGGCGCGCCCTGAATACGTTCTTGATTTAGCGCGGACTCAAGAATTGCGACCGCCGCCATCGAATCAATCTCCCCTTTGGCCGATTTAGAATTCAAACCAGCTTCACGAAGGGTACGGCTGGCAGAAACCGTGGTCATTCGTTCATCTATCAAGTAGATCGGGTTTCGCGTGATCTCGCTAATTAACGAAGCGAATTGAGTAACGCTCTCACTTTTAACACTCTCACTACCTGATAAATGCAGTGGAAATCCAATGGCAGAGTAAATTGGATCATATTGTTCAAAAAGTTCAACCAAATCAGTACGCAACTTGTCTGCAGAATTAGTAATGAAATCTAGTGGTGAGGCAAGTATTCCTGACGAGTCAGTAATAGCTACACCGATACGAACATCACCGAAATCGAAGGCAATTCGTCGTCCCGGTCTCATTTACTTACCCGCTGTTTGGCCTATTGACTTACTAATTGCGCTCAATGCGTTAGCAATCTCGGAATGGTTTGCGCCGCCGCCTTGTGCAAAATCATCTTTCCCGCCGCCGCCACCGCCAAGTATCTCTGAGCCCAACTTAACAAGCGCACCAGCTTTTATTCCCAACTTTATAGCGCTCGGAGAAACTGCAACAACAAGTGTTGATCTGTCGGATCCCTTAGATGCAAGAACCACAATTCCATCGGAAATTCGATTGCGTAAGTCTAGTGAGATAGTCCGGAGATCGTCACCGGAAATATTTGGTTCTAATTCTGCGCTGAGGACTTCAAAACCTCCAACTTTCGATGTGGATTTTAAGAGTTCCGAAGCTGTGGCCAGTATCTGTGCTGTCTTAAAAGTTGCCAGCTCTTTCTCGACACTCTTCAATCTATCTATTAAATCTGAAATCCTTGCGGGTAACTCTTCAATCCGCGCGCCCTTAATTATTTCGGTAAGTGAATTTAATAATAAGTGTTCGCGGGCTAGAAATCCGTAAGCGTCCCGACCAACTAAAGCTTCGACGCGACGAACTCCTGCGCCAATAGATGCTTCAGAGAGCAATTTCACTACTCCTAATTCACCAGATGATTTAACGTGCGTGCCGCCGCAAAGTTCATGGGCCCAATCACCAACGCTTACAACCCGAACTTGATCGCCATATTTTTCTCCGAAAAGCGCCATTGCGCCCATTGCCTTAGCTTCAGGCTGCGTCATTACCTTCGCTGTAACGCTTAAGTTATCCAACAATAAATTATTCACTCGTCCTTCTACCTCTTCTAAGACGCTCGCCGGTACTGCTCCCGTTGAAGGAAAATCAAATCTAAATCTCCCAGGTGAATTCTCTGAACCTGCTTGTGTTGCAGTCTCCCCAAGAATCTCACGGAAGGCTTTATGCACCATATGCGTTGCGGTATGAGCTCTAGAAATTGCTAAGCGTCTTTCGATATCAATTGTTGCGATGGCACCGCTCTTGGTATCAATCGCCCCAGAAATCACTTGTCCTCTGTGAATATATAAACCAGGTACAGGTGTTTGAACATCATCAATTTCGACAACTGCACCATTGGAAAGTGTTATCAAACCACCGTCCGGTAATTGTCCGCCACCTTCTGCATAAAACGGAGTGCGATCCAAAATAAGCTCAACATCGGTATTTATGTCAGCTTCCTGTACGGACTTACCGTCGACCATTATTGCTGCAATTTTTGACTCGCTGCTCGTCTCGGTATATCCCGTGAACTTCGTAGCACCACTCGCATCAAGAATTTTTCGATATTCACTGACATCGGTGTGGCCAGTTTTCTTTGTACGCGCATCAGCTTTCGCGCGATCTTTCTGTTCCTTCATCAATTTCCGGAAACCTTCTTCATCTACAGAAAGGCCGGCTTCACTTGCCATCTCTAAGGTGAGATCAAATGGGAAGCCATAGGTATCGTGCAATTTAAACACCGTATCGCCATCCAACTTTGTAGATTTTGACTTCTTTACACTTCCTGCAGCAACATCAAATATTTGGGTACCACTTTTGAGAGTCGTAAGGAAAGATTCTTCTTCGTTAACCGTAACGGCAGTGATACGTTCTTTACTCTCAACCAATTCTGGATATTGCGTTCCCATTGCCCCAATCGCAGCTGCAACCAATTCACGAGAGGTTGGGTCGCCTGCGCCAAGAATTCGCATATTTCTTATTATGCGACGCATCATGCGACGGAGAACATATCCTCGCCCTTCATTCCCCGGTAGAACGCCATCACCAATCAACATCATTGAAGTTCGCGCATGGTCGGCAATAACTCGAAGTGCGACATCGCTCTTCTCATTTGCCCCATATTTAACGCCCGTTAATTCGGATGCGACGCTCAAAATCTGCATCGTGGTATCGATTTCATAAATATTTTCCACGCCCTGAAGCAGCGCAGCCATTCGCTCTAAGCCCAACCCGGTATCAATGCTTTTTGCAGGAAGTTCACCGAGAATGGGGAAATCATCTTTACCAGAACCAGGACCACGCATATTCTGCATGAAAACTAAATTCCAAACCTCTAAGTATCGATCTTCATCTGCAATTGGTCCGCCATCGCGACCATATTCTGGACCCCGGTCATAATAAATTTCGGAGCAAGGCCCGCAAGGTCCTGGAACTCCCATTGACCAAAAATTATCTTCCATTCCGCGACGTTGAATGCGTTCTTTTGGAATACCAATCTTCTTATGCCAAATATCAGCAGCTTCATCATCGTTTTGAAACACGGTAACCCAGAGTTTCTCTTCCGGAAATCCATATCCACCATCGGCTACCGGTTTAGTTAACAACTCCCAGGCAAGAGCGATTGCTCCCTCTTTAAAGTAATCGCCAAAGGAGAAATTTCCACACATTTGGAAGAAAGAGGCATGTCTAGTTGTTTTTCCTACTTCATCGATATCTAAAGTTCGAACACACTTTTGGACCGAGGTTGCCCTCGCATATGGCGGCGTAATCTCGCCGAGAAAAAATGGTTTAAATGGCACCATTCCCGCATTAACTAGAAGAAGGTTTGGATCGTCTGCAATTAAAGAGGCCGATGGCACAACTGTGTGTTTTAGACCTTGGCTATTTCCAGATTCGAAAAAATTGAGCCAACGAGTTCTTATCTCAGCGGAATTCACGCGACTACTCAAACTCCTCGTCGGGCGCGTTCTGTTTGCTCTTCTTTTTCTTCTTAGCTCCTGAATCCTTTTTCAACTTAGAGACCGCAAGCAGAGCCCCCGCTGCGTTCATTGCCATTTTATTCTTATCCAAGAAACCTTCAGTTGTATCTGAAATCTTCGTTGTAAGACCTTCGACAGTCTTCGTAACCTTATTAATACTTTGGAGAGGTCCATTAATTAATTCAACGGTTAACGTCACCTCTTCTAAAAGAGGTGTGACTTCTGCGGTTAAATCAGTTATCGCGGCTCCGGCTTGATCTACTAACTTACCGACACGAATAACGGCATAACCGAGTGCCAGCGCAATCACGAGAAGCGAAATCGCTGCGATTATTGTTGCAATTCCACCTGGACCCATGGTTCAAGCCTACCCGATGGCGGACTTAAGAGGCTTCAAATACTGGGATAGGAAGATCAGGGCGTTCGTGTTTTTGATGAGCGACAACGGCCGCTAAATGATAATTCCAAATCAAATCTAGATTTCCTTGAACTGCGTAAGGTCGACCATCTACAAGCGGCCCCTTCTCGCCGTTCATCACGGCAATAACATCATCACCGGAAATAGTTTTATAAGTTTCTAGGGCATGCGCTAGCGCAAGTACTTTGAACTTATTCTCACTCAAAATTTCTTCAGCGCGAATCAGCAAGGATGAAAGGTTGTTTTCAATTCGATCCCCAAGAGCCATTCTTAAATCTTTTGTAGTGTCATCTTTACCGCGGTTTCCTCCTGGGGCGCCTACCTCGTTACGACGATTGGAAGCGTGTGACGAAATTGTGGAACCCATCCCCCAATGACCTTCCATAAAACTAGCAATAGTAGTTGCGCTCTCTAGATCTCCTGAAACTCCTGAAGAGTTATCTCCAGCGAAGAACATCCGTTCACCAGCAAGTGAGGCGACTGAAACTAAAATATCGGCTTCATATTCCGTACGCCATCTCGTGAATTGATCATCCGGCGGGATGCTTGCAACCATGCCGAGATAATCCGAACCTTTTTCAATAGTGGCTAGGTCGATTGCCATATGTTGTCTAACTAAATGCGCCATCACTCCGTGACACGCTTCATGGACAGCAACGGCATGACGTTCACGTTCAATATATTCAACATCTTCCGCCGGCCCTAAATCCTTCAACTGCTTAGCTTTGATTACATCGCTCAAAGTAATAGAGGTTCGATCATTTCTAATTGCCATGATTAGCGCTTCATTAATTGTGTCTTTGATGATTGCGCCCGTTGCATATGGTGTGATGATCGCCAATTTATCAATCTCTTCAGCAGTCAAGGAATGCGAAACTTTTGCTAAATAACCCTCGTAAGTTCTAATTCTTCCAGCCTTGCTTGGATAACCGACTCGATACATTCGATCTATTCGACCAGGACGCAAGAGCGCTTCGTCGAGAGCTTCGGGCATGTTTGTAGCCATCACAACCAGAATTCGATACTTCGGTGGATTCTTAGGTCGCATTCCGAGTGCTCGACGAACTACCCGATTAATAAATCCTCTAGGTTTCTTCAACCCGGAAAGTTCGGTCAAGAGTGCTTGTAGCGTTCCACTTCCCCCACCGCCACCACCTGCGCCGCCCATGACAAATTGATTGCTTGTTAATGCAGCGTTAGTTACAAGTGATTTACCTGGATCAGATAAATAGTTTCCACCATTACATGGCGTACCAAAAATGCTCTTACTATTTTCATTTGTATACATCTGAGGTCGACTAATGCCTCGGTTGCCCAAAGAATCCGCCTCGTCGAAAAAGACGACAACACCGCCGTATCGCAACGCAAGCTTTCGTAATTTTCTAAACAGACTCTTCACTTTAAGAATGCCAACACCCATAAACATATTTGTGAAGGCGCCTGGGTCAACAAAAACAAAGGGCTTTCCGGTTTCACCAGCCATTGATTCGGCCATAAGTGTTTTTCCAGTGCCTGGAGGTCCCCAGAGGAGGATTCCACCCGGAACATATCCACCATGCTTTTCAATTAGTTCAGGAGTTTCAAGGAAGAGAAGATTCTCGCGAATTCGATTAAGAACGTGATCTTGTCCCCAAACATCAGAGAATCTGGTGCGAATGTCATCCGGGAAGTAAGTATCAACTCCACCTCGACTCAAGAACCAGAAGATCGCGCCAAATTGAATAATTACGAAGAAAACCGCGAAGAGAAGTTGTCCAAGCATTGGAAGCGCAGACCATAAAGCTTTGGGAGCGAAAAACAGGGCGCGAACTGGAGTCTCTTTATAAATAGCCCCGAGAACCACTGATAGCAAGGCGACGAAAATTAGCCACTTAATTACTCTTCCTAATCTGAAGCGGTTCCAGTCACTTAGCTTATGGAGAATTCGATCTACAAAGGCAAAGTATTTAACCCAAATACCGTGATACGGCGCAAGTAATTCAGCAAGCGCAAAGTGAATCTGCCTAACAACTTCAACAGCAACAAGAACTAAAAGCCAAGACTTGGTATTAGCCGTTCTTGAAAGCGCATCACTAAAAGAGAGAAGTGGGTTGTCTGCCATATTGGCCCAAGCTAAAACAAAAAAGACAATCGCAAAGAGCATTAAGAACTTAGCCCGGTCGTAAATTGATAGATGGATTCGAGTGCTTCTATCCGTGTCTCGGGGCCGGCTTTGTACGCTCATTTATTGCCTCTCACTGTAAACGAATCACCAATTGCTTGAAGTTCTGGGCCATGCTTCTTGTAGTACTCCGTCGGAGCGCGAATTAAAAGAACATATATTCGTGACCGATCATCAGAAACTAGCGCAGTTTGATCTACGGTTTCAGAGATGCCTGATGGATCCCCAAAGGTAAAAATGGTCCGAACTCCCCTAGCAATTTTCTCAACTCGTTCATAATCGTCGTGTAAAACGAATTTAGTATTTGCTTTCTCTGGGTCTTTAAGCCACGTCGTAATAGGAAGAATTAGGTTTCGCAGCGAATTGTAAGAAATCGAATTTAAATCATCATAATTTAGATCGCGCACACGAACATAAACGACTGCGCCTTTTGGGGCCTCTAGACTAAAAATAGATGAAGGAATCGTTTCAGGGTATGTTGTATATGCTTCCTGCCAAATCACGCTAGCAAGTCTCTCAGCAGCACCTTCGGCAGTTGATTTAGCCTCGGCGCTATTTAGTTGCTTTGTAGAAATCTTATGCCAGCCATTTGGTACGGCTACATAGACGCCGCTGGATTTATCAGCTGCATAAATCTGCGATTGCGAGCAGCTAGTGAGACCAAAAAGTGAAATTGCCATCAGCGTTCCGAGAGCGAATCGCTTCGACAATTTTTGCATACGGCACTCTATCCCTGAGGCTTCTTTTCTGCCACGTGATCTACGCCGGCCTCTTTACGCTGTGGGGCCGTAATGGGTGTTGGCGCACCAGTGAGTGGATCTCCACCACTTGCGGTTTTAGGAAAGGCGATTACTTCACGAATAGATTCCGCGCCAACCAATAGCGCACAAAGACGATCAAGTCCTAGCGCGATTCCACCGTGTGGAGGTGGGCCGTAATTAAAAGCTTCTAGTAAGAAACCAAATTTGCTTTCAGCTTCCTCTTTCGAAAGACCTATTGTTTCGAATACACGCGCTTGCATCTTTCGGTCATGGATACGAATTGAACCGCCACCAATTTCATTTCCATTCAAGACTATGTCGTAAGCATAAGCAAGTGCGTTCGCTGGATCTTTATCAAAGGTATCTGCAAATTCTGGCTTCGGTCCAGTAAATGGATGATGTACCGCGGTCCAACCACTATTTGAATCGGCGCTATCAATTTGCTCAAACATAGGTGCATCAACAATCCACAAGAAATTCCAAGATTTTTCATTGATCAAGTTGCAACGTTTGCCGATTTCGAGTCGCACAGCACCGAGCAAGTTAAGAGATGAAATTCGGTCGCCAGCAGCAAAAAATATGGCATCTCCTGGCTTCGCCCCAACATGTCCAACAATTCCTGCAGCTTCCTTTTCTGAAAGATTTTTTGCTACGGGACCGCCAAGCACACCATCAGTACCGACCAAGATATACGCGAGACCTTTTGCGCCGCGAGCTTTTGCCCAATCTTGCCACGCATCTAATTCGCGTCTTGGAGAATCGGCGCCACCAGGCATGACAACGGCTCCTACATAAGGAGACTGGAAAACTCTAAATGTTGTGTCTGCATAGAAATCAGTGCAGTCAATTAGTTCATTTGCAAAACGTAAATCTGGTTTGTCAGAACCATATCGACGCATAGCTTCCCAATAGGTCATTCTCGGGATCGGTAACGGAATATCGAAATCAACAACCTTCTTAAATACTCTAGATAAAATCTCCTCCGCTACTTGCAGAATGTCCTCTTGGTCAACAAATGACATTTCAATATCCAATTGCGTGAATTCAGGTTGACGATCTGCTCGAAAATCCTCATCACGGAAACAGCGTGCGATTTGGTAATAGCGTTCCATGCCTGCAACCATCAACAATTGTTTGAAGAGTTGTGGAGATTGAGGAAGTGCATACCAAGAGCCAGGTTGAAGTCGAACCGGGACTAAGAAATCGCGCGCACCTTCAGGGGTAGAGCGCGTTAAATATGGAGTTTCTATCTCTAAGAAATTTTCATCATCCATAACGGTTCTAATTACCGATGTCACCTTCGAACGGATTCGAAGGTTCTTTGCTGGGCCTTCTCTACGTAGATCCAAATATCGATACTTCAAACGTACTTCTTCGCTGATTGTGTTTAGGTCTCCACTATCAACTGGAAACGGAAGAGCGGCCGCTTCGCTAAGAACTTCGAGCTCCTCGCAAACAACTTCAATTTCGCCAGTTGGAATATTTGCATTTTCATTACCGGCGGGACGGATTCGAACTGTGCCCGTAATCAAAACACACCACTCAGCGCGTAAAGAACCTGCTAAAGCTTCATCGTTAATCACAACTTGCGATGCACCGGATGAATCACGGAGATCGATAAAAGCTACACCACCATGATCCCGGCGTCTTGCTACCCAACCAGCGAGAACAACTTTCGATCCCACATCGCTCTTTCGCAATGAACCTGCAGTGTGCGTTCTTATCATCTTAAATGCGCTCCGATAATTGCTTAGTTGGATTTAAATTCAGTAGCCAAGGAGTTGATTCTAACTTCTTTTGACTCCCCTGAATCCATGTTTTTAATTGCTACCGACCCCGATTTGATTTCATCAGAACCAATTACCGCACTGAATTTGGCACCACTCTTATCAGCCGATTTCATAGCCCCCTTTAGGGCACGATCGCCATAGGCCATGTCGCAGGAAATACCAGAATTACGAAGTTCATTAACAAGGTTTGAAACGTAGCCCTTTTCTTCCGCAGTTAATGCGATTATGAAAAGGTCCAATTGTGGGTTGTTTACTGACGAATCAAATATTCCCTCAGCCTCACATGCAAGCAGAATCCGATCAACGCCAAGTCCAAACCCGATTCCAGATAAATCATTGCCGCCAAGCTCTGCCATTAATCCGTCGTATCGCCCACCTCCACCGATTCCGGATTGCGCGCCCAACTTATCGCTAACAAATTCGAAGGTAGTTCCGGTGTAGTAATCAAGCCCACGAACCATTCTTGGGTTAATTGTGAATTCGATCTTTGCGTCTTGCAATAACTCTTGCACTCTTTGGAAATTAACTCTACTTTCTTCCGATAAATAATCCAGTAGAAGCGGCGCCTTAGCCATCGCCTCTTGTACTTCAGGCCGCTTATCATCGAATAGGCGCAGCGGATTTAGCCCAGCTTTTTTGACAGTCGCCTCATCCAAATTCAATTTCGAAATGTAGGCGACTAAATCTTTCCGATGACTGGCTCGACTCTTTGCATCACCTAATGACGTAATATCTAACCGATAAGATTTCAGCCCTAACTTCTTAAATGCCCGATCCGCTACAGCGATCACTTCGAAATCAATTTCTGGATCGTTCAATCCAATAGCTTCAATTCCAACTTGATAGAACTGACGGTATCTACCAGCTTGTGGCCGTTCGGCACGGAAGTAAGCACCGGAATACCAAACCTTTAGCGGAAGAGTTAATTTATCTAAGTTATGTTCTATGACGCTGCGCATAACGCCAGCGGTTCCTTCTGGGCGAAGCGTTATTGAGCGACCACCGCGATCTTCAAAGGTATACATCTCTTTTGAAACCACATCGGTAGATTCGCCAACACCACGTATAAATAATTCAGTATCTTCAAATACGGGTAACTCCATAAGTTGATAGCCAGATATCTTCGCTGATTCAATCAATGTCTCGCGTACAAATTCGAAATACTGGGAGCGCGGAGGAAAATATTCACTCACGCCTTTAGGGGCCTGTAACTCTCGCATCACTCCCCCCGTCCTGGCTTTGAATGCAGAAATTCTTCCTGCAAGTAAGGATTGCTCGATAGTTCACGCCCAATTGTAGTTTGTGGACCATGTCCTGGAAGGACTATTAATTCGCTATTCAGGGGCAATATTTTCGAGATTAGCGAATTACGCATTGCGCTAGGCGAGCCAGTTGGTAAATCTGTTCTCCCGATTGCGCCAGCAAATAAGAGATCACCAGAAATCAAGAACTCGTCGTTTACTGTGAAAATTGCCGAGCCCGCGGTGTGCCCTGGTGCATGGCCAACTTCAATATCAAAACCTGCGAGTTGAAACTTCTCGCCATCAACAACTTCACGAACGATTTCTGGCTCTTCGAATTTCGTCACACCCAAGGCGGCCATTATTTGCTGACTCTCACCACCTGCATTTAAGGCTCGATATGGATCGGCTAACAATTTTCTATCTGCGGTATGAATGAGGGTTGGAACGCCATATTCATTTGCGAATGCTCGCACCGAAAATGTGTGATCCAAATGCCCGTGAGTTACAAGCGTTGCTATCGGCTTTAAATTATGTTTATTTAGAACACTCTTAATTGCAGAGAGGAGGTTCGGATTAGCCATTCCTGGATCCACGATGAAACATTCGGAATTCTTAGTCGGGGCAAGAATCCAACAGTTTGTTGCGAAATATGGAGCCGCAATCACCTCAAGAATCAAAGGTTCACCCCTATCCATCACGCGTAAGCGGCCCATATTGGGGCTACTTGCGATCGACCACTTTTGCCATCGCAACGGTTAAGGGTATCTTTAGCCCGCACGCATAACTAATCAGATAAGTCATAACGAATGGTTTGCAACCCCGTGAACCTAACGCGCAACGAAAGCGAGTATCACCATGATGGACATCAACCCAACCGAAGTAGCTCAAGCCTCAACACCTGGCGATTCAAATTTAAGTGCCGCATCCGCGCTAATCGGAGATCCTTCGAAATTTGGCCGCGTTGATCAAGATGGCACTGTTTATGTTTTAACTCCATCCGGTGAAAAAGCAGTTGGCTCATATCCAGGCAAGAGCCCGGAAGAAGCGCTCGCATATTTCGTCCGCAAATTTGAAGCAGTCGCATCTGAAGTAGCACTTCTTGCTGCCCGCATCAAGAGTGGCGCAATGGTTCCATCCGACGCCTCCGAGGCTGTCCTGAAATTGCGCGAAACAGTTGCAAATCTAAATGGCGTTGGGGATCTAGCAACTCTCGCCGCATCTGTAGACCAGATACCAAATTTAATTGAAGATCACCGTGCTGCTTATCAAGAGCGCAAAGATATTGAATCAGCCGTGCGTGAGGCCAAGCGAGCAGCATCTTTAATTGTTAAAGAGAAGTTAGTTACTGAAGCCGAATCACTTGCACTGTCAGAGAGTTGGAAGGCTACAAGTGAGCGACTGAAAGTTCTCTTGGATGAATGGAAGGCCGCGCCTCGTCTAGACAAGACAACGGACACTGAACTATGGAAGCGCTTCTCATCATCCCGCAATAAATTCGATAAGCGTCGACGTACTCATTTCGCTGCACTTGAATCAGTTCAACACGAAGTTGCAGCCAAGAAAGAAGAGATTGTTAAGCAAGCAGAAGCGCTCGCTACTTCAAAGGAATGGCTGCCAACTGCTCATAAATTTAAAGAACTTATGGATGCTTGGAAAGCATCTGGCAGAGGCAAGCAGAGCGTTGATGCAAAACTTTGGAGTCGATTTAAAGCGGCGCAAGATCAATTCTTCGCAGCCAAAAATAGTGATCTCGATAAGCGCCAAGTAACAATGGCAGCGAATCTTGCAAAGCGTGAAGAGTTAATTGTAAAGATTGAAGAGATTCTTCCAATTACTGATTTACAGAGCGCAAAGAAGAATTTCCGCGCTCTTATGGAGCAATGGCAGAAGATTGGTATGACCGAGCGAAGCAAGAAAGCTGCTCTTGATACCCGTCTCTCACGAGTTGAGGATGAGATTCATTCGCTTACTGAAGAGCAAAATCGTCGTACTGATCCAACCGCTATCGCACGCGCGAATGATGTTGTTCAAGGTCTGGTTGATGCAATCGCGGGTTACGAAGCACAAGCTACTAAGGCTGAAGCTGCAGGTAACGCAGCTAAGGCAAAGACAGCGCGCGAAGCAGCAGAAGCTCGCAAAGTTTGGTTAGCTGAAGCTCAAAAGGGTTTGGCAGATTTCAAAAGTAATTAACAACTAATTGTTGGTGACCCGATAAACATCGTAAACACCCTCAACTGACCTAACGCTGGCTAGTACTGCATCCAAGTGTGATGCGTCTGCCATCTCAAAAGTGAACCTCGAAATCGCTGTCCGATCTTTCGATGTGCTTACTGCAGCATTCAAGATGTTCACATGCTGATCCGAAAGGGTGCGAGTTACATCAGAGAGTAAACGCGCTCTATCTAAGGCCTCAACTTGGATATTGACTAAGAATGAAGTCTTCGCCGAGTTGTTCCACCGCACGGAAACTATGCGATCTCCTTGATGTTCACGCAAATCTGTGACATTTATACAATCTTTTCGATGTACCGATACGCCACTGCCTCTAGTAATAAATCCAACGATGTCATCACCTGGAACCGGTGTGCAGCACCGAGCTAACTTAACTAAAACATCATCCGCGCCTTCAACATCAATGCCAGATGAGTTACGCCTAACATGTTCGAAGGAATGAGTGGGATTTGTATGGCTTTCGACTTCAGTATCAGGCTCATGCAAATCTGTATTTGCCACTAACTTCTCAATAACAAATTGTGCGCTTATGTGCCCATTTCCGACAGCCGCATACATGCTTTCAATATCTGGATAGTGAAGATCGTGTGAAAGTTCTAAGAATGCTTGACCTGCAAAAATTTTCTGAAGCGGTAGACCAACTTTTCTCATCTGCCGCGCAATTGATTCCCGGCCAGCATCGATTGCTTCTTCTTTACGCTCTTTTGAAAACCAGGCCTTAATTTTCGATCGGGCTCTTGGTGATGAAACAAAGTTAAGCCAATCTCTACTTGGCGCCGCATTTGGACTCTTGTTGGTAACAACTTCAACAACATCGCCATTTGTCAGAATTGACTCCAAAGGAACCAATTTTCCATTTACCTTTGCACCAACACACCTATCCCCTACTTCGGTATGAACTGAATACGCGAAGTCAACTGGAGTGGAACCTGATGGAAGAGCAACAACGCTCCCCTTCGGAGTGAAGACAAATACCTCAGGCGTTCTAAGGTCGTAACGGAGGGTGTCTAAGAATTCACCAACGTCCTCAGTTTCCTGTTGCCATTCATGCAACTGCTTTAACCAAATCATTTCTGGTTTGTTTGTAGCTCCTTCGCCTACGGAGGCTAACTTGTACTTCCAATGAGCAGCAATTCCATATTCTGCGCGCGCATGCATATCGAAAGTTCGAATTTGAATTTCGACTGCCCGCCCATTAGGTCCGATTACGGTTGTGTGTAGAGATTGATAAAGATTAAATTTGGGCATCGCGATGTAATCTTTAAAGCGACCTGGAATTGGACTCCATCTTGCATGAATTGCTCCTAATACCGCATAGCAATCTCGAACACTCTCGACCAAGACTCGAATACCAACTAAGTCATAAATCTCATTGAAATCGCGACCTCGGATAACCATTTTTTGGTACACGCTATAAAGGTGCTTCTGTCGCCCTAAAACTTTTGCCGTGATCCCATCAGCGTTCAAATCTTTGGCAACGAGTTGCAGAACCTCACCGGTCATAGCTTCCCTGGCGGGATTACGTTCCTGGACTAACCTTTCAATTTCATCATAAATTTTTGGTTCCAAGAATTTAAAGGATAAATCTTCCAACTCCCACTTAATGGCGCTCATACCCAATCGATTTGCTAGCGGTGCATAAATATCCAAAGTTTCACGTGCCTTGCGTTGGGCAGATTCTATTTCTACGAACTGCCAGGTTCTCGCATTGTGCAATCGATCCGCTAGTTTAATTACGAGTACACGAATATCACGGGACATTGCGATAACCATCTTGCGAAGCGTTTCAGCCTCTGCGGTTGGTCCATAATTCAATTTATCTAACTTCGTAACACCATCAACCAGATTGGCAACATCTTTTCCGAAATCCTTCTTAAGCGCGGCAAGCGAATACTTTGTATCTTCTACAGTGTCATGCAATAGAGCAGCGATTATTGTTTCAAGATCTAGACCAATCTCCGCCAAAATTTCGGAGACTGCAAGCGGGTGCGTAATATATTTCTCACCAGATTTCCGCATTTGGCCTTCATGAGCATCCGCTGCAATATCGTATGCGCGTTCTAGTTCAACTAAAGAGGCGTCGGGATGATGTGAAATCAACGCCTTAGCTAGAACGTCTAGAACTGGATTCATAGTTCTATCTTAACTAACCACAAAGAACTAACCCGAAATTAAAAGATTAGCGACCTTTGCGTTTAGGTTGATTACGAGGACCTCTAGACCATGAAGTCTTAGCTTCAGAACCAGAATTAGCAGAGTTCAATCCGCCCTTTGCTTCAAGAGTTACTGCTCCAGGGGCATGCTGAGCAACACGCTTAGTTAGCGCACGCATGGCTGGTTCGCGTTCTCTTAGTTGAGCCAAGATTGGAGTAGCTATAAAGATTGATGAATAGGTTCCTGTCGCAAGACCCACGAATAGCGCAAGCGATAAATCTTTAAGAGTTCCAGCGCCCAATAATCCTGCACCCACGAATAAAATCGAGCCAACAGGAAGTAGCGCGATGAGTGAGGTATTGAAAGAACGTACCAAGGTTTGATTGACAGCTAGATTTGCAGCAGCAGAGTAAGTGATCTTGCCGGTGCTAGTGATCGATTTGGTATTTTCGCGAACTTTATCAAACACAACAACAGTGTCATAAAGTGAGTATCCAAGAATCGTTAGGAATCCGATAACCGTCGCTGGCGTCACATCAAAACCTACTAAGGCATAAATCCCAACGGTAATAAATACGTCGTGGATAGTCGCGATAATCGCAGCAATCGCCATTTTTGATTCAAATGCAACAGTTAGAAAAAGCATTACAACCAAGATGAACCCGATTAATCCATAGAGCGCCTTCTTGGTAATTTCCTTACCCCAAGATGGACCAATAATTTGAGTATCAATATCATCGACATTCACTCCGAAACTCTCCGCGAGTGAAGCCTTAACTGTTTCAAAGGAGGCTAACGCACCAGTTTGAATTCTTAGGCGATCATTCCCAACTTTTTGAACAACGCTTTCGCCTGTAACTCCTGCCTTGGAGATTGCAGCACGACCTTCTTCTACAGTTGAACCAACTTTTGTTATAGAGAATTCAGACCCGCCTTTAAATTCAATTCCTAAGTGCAGGCCCTGAGTTCCGAGAACCACCGCCGAAATAATTATGATAATTCCCGAGAAGGCATACCAGCGACGTCGCAACCCTATGAAATCAATTGAGGTTTCGCCGCGATATAAACGTCCGCCAATGCCTGAAAGTGAACTCATGTGTTTAACCCTTCAACTCTGCTGAACCATCTGTTTTGATTTTCATACCTAAACTCTTGGCTGAAAATCCTGACAACTTATGACCACTAGCGAAGAATGAAGTTCTTGCAAGAAGTGCGACAAGTGGATGTGTGAAAGCGAATACGACAAGAAGATCGATAAGTGTTGTCAATCCAAGAGTGAATGCAAATCCACGAACTCCACCCACCGCAAAGAAGTAAAGAAGCACTGCAGCGATCATCGAAACCATGTCAGCAATAATGATTGTGTGTCGGGCCTTCACCCAGCCACTTTCTACAGCTGATCTAAGTGAACGACCTTCGCGTACTTCATCACGTAGACGTTCAAAGAAGACAACGAATGAGTCGGCAGTAATACCAATGGCAACGATTGCACCAGCGATACCCGCCAGTGTGAGAGTGAAACCAATCCACTCGCCGAGAAGCAGGAATGAAAGATACGCAATAGCTGCCGCTACTAAGAGCGAAGCAACAGTGACGAGTCCAAGACCCTTGTAGTACATAAATGAATACAAGAAAATCAATACAAATCCAAGTAACCCGGCGAGCAACCCTGCATGTAGTTGATCAGCGCCTAGAGTTGGAGAAACTTGTAGTACTTCACCCTGGTCAAAAGCTAAAGGTAGCGCGCCATACTTCAAGACATTCGCCAAGTTCGAAGCCTCTTCTTGGCTAAAGCTTCCAGTAATTTGAGCACTTCCACCATTAATTGCTTCATTGATTCTTGGCGCCGAAACGACTAAACCATCAAGAACTATTGCTACTTGATTCTGTGGTGTAGCTAAAGTTGTGACCGATGTAGTTAACGCACCAAACTTTTTCGTACCTTCACCATTGAATGACAGCATTACGTACCAACCAGCAGCTCCTTGTTGATCAATTGCTGCGCTTGCTTTCGAAACCATGCTACCCACAACTTGTGCAGGGGCAAGAATAAATTTTTGACTTCCAGTTCGGTCGCAACCTACTACGGCAATATCTGGTGATTCAGTCGAACCACCTTGCAAACTCTCCGGCTTAGTACAATCTAAAGCGGCATATGCAGCGTTTAGTTCTGGAGTTACTCCAGCTGGAAGGGTTGCAGTAGTTGTATCACCAGCAGCAGTGATTGCATTCGGTGCACCTTCAACCAAGACCTGACGGAAACGAAGTTCGGCGGTCTGCCCAACTAGTTGAACAATCTTTTCACCAGTTTGTCCCGGGACTGAAATAACAATCTGGCGATTTGTTCCAGAACCTTGTGCAGCAACTTCACTTTCTGCAACACCCAAAGAGTTAACGCGTTGTCTAATAATCTCAACTGCTTGATCGATAGCTTCAGTCGTGACTTTAGTTCCTTCACTTGGGCGAGGAGTAAGCGTGACGCTCGTGCCACCTCGAAGATCCAAACCTAATTTAATTTTGGTCGCGCCTTGTATTACGGCGACCGCGCTGAAGACAATTAACCCAATCGCAAGGATTGCTATCGACTTCGCTGATTTGGCTGAACTCTTTACAGCCTTTGGACTCTGGGAATTATTAAGGGCAGACATGAGACGCAAGTCTAGGCATCTGAGGCTGGTGTGTCGAAAAGACCAATCTGATTTTGAGCGAGATTTGGCGCACCTATTGGGGCTTTCATGCCTAAATGCTCAAATCCTGCAGGCGTAGCAATTCTTCCCCGCGGGGTTCTTGAGATAAAGCCCATTCGAACTAAGAATGGTTCAGCTAGCGATTCGATTGTTTCTGACTCTTCGCCTATAGCCATCGCCAAAGTCGAAATACCAACCGGTCCCCCATTAAATCTTTTCACCAGGGCTTCTAGCACCCCTAGATCCAGGCGATCCAATCCAATTGCATCCACCTCATACATCTCAAGGGCCGCCTTCGCCTCCTTTGCGCCAACTTTTCCATCCGAATGAACCTGCGCGTAGTCTCTTACGCGGCGCAATAATCTATTTGCAACTCTAGGAGTTCCACGAGAACGAGAACCGAGTTCTTCAATTGCCGCTTTATCAATTTGAATACCCATCAAATCGGCGCTTCGTTTAACGATGACAGAAATCTCTGAATCTTCATAAAAATCTAACTGCGCTGTAAATCCAAAGCGGTCTCGTAGTGGACTTGGGAGAAGTCCAGCGCGAGTTGTAGCACCAACTAACGTGAAGTGCGGCAGTTCTAGCGGAATTGCTGTTGCACCTGCACCCTTCCCTACAATCACATCAACTCTAAAATCTTCCATCGCTAAATACAAAAGTTCTTCTGCCGGCCGAGACATCCGATGGATTTCATCCAGAAATAAAATCTCACCCTCCACAAGTGAGGAGAGAATCGAAGCTAAATCTCCGGCATGTTGTATTGCTGGTCCGCTAGTAATTCGGATTGGTGCGCTCATCTCGGATGCAATAATCATTGCAAGAGTGGTCTTTCCTAAACCGGGTGGACCAGAAAGCAGGACGTGGTCTGCTGGTGCGTTTCGGTTTCGAGCCGCGGACAATAAGAGATCTAGTTGATCTGCAACTCGTTTTTGACCTACAAATTCTCCGAGAGTTTTTGGGCGAAGGGCTAACTCTTGCGATCTCTCAAAATCATCCGAATTTGAATCAATTACTCTCATGTCATCACTCACTTTTAACCACGACCCCGATTTTGTAACGCCAATTTTAGAAGTTGGGCAATATCAGTCTCATCAATTTTTGCACCGAGATCGCTAGCAACGCTATCTATTGTCGCCTCAGCATCCCGCGCGGTAAAGCCAAGCCCAATCAATGCGCTCTGCAATTGAGTCCGCCAATGTGACTTTGAAGCATTTGTACTCTTCGTTGAAAGCGCTAAATCTTTTACCTTATCTTTAAGTTCAAGAACGGCTCGTTGCGCGCCTTTCTTACCTAAGCCCGGAATACGCTCGAGAGCCGCAGAATTTTCTCCCGCAATTGCACTTGCGATTTCTTCAGGTTCATACATCGATAGCGCTGATTGTGCGACCTTAGGTCCAATTCCGCTCACAGTTTGCAGCAATTCAAAGAAATCACGCGCACTAGCGCGATCAAAACCAAAAAGCGTAAGTGAATCTTCACGGACAACCAAGGTAGTAAAGAATTCGGCATGCGTTCCAACATTGAGTGAGGCGGCATATCTAGCCGGTAGTGAAACCTGCAGGCCAACTCCCCCAACTTCGATGACGGCAGAATTCAGCGTTGTTGCTTTCACAACACCTGAAATCGAGGCAATCATTTCTTGACCACTTTCTTTAGGCGCGCCCGCTCTTTCGACAGCGCTGCTTCTATTCGTGCATTTCCAGAACCTCGCCAATGATGACAGATGGCTAAGGCAAGTGCGTCGGTGCTGTCAACGGGTTTCGGGATTTCTTTTAGCAAAAGTAATTTTTGAACCATCAGAGCAACTTGTTTCTTATCTGCCCGACCGGATCCTGTGACTGCTGCCTTAACTTCGGTTGGTGTGTGCATCGCAACTGGAATTCCAGATCTGGCCGCAATTAGCAGTGCAACGCCGGCAGCTTGACCTGTCGACATTGCGGTCCGAATATTCAATTGGGAGAAAACTCGCTCGACCGCAATTACATCTGGCTTAAATTCCTTTATCCAAACTATTAATTCAGTTTCAAGTGCCAGCAATCTCTGGGAGAGTTCGAGGTCAGCAGATGTTTGAATAACACCAACACCAACCATTACCAATTTCTGAGCAGTGCCATTTTCAACAATTCCGAGACCGCATCTTGTTAAACCTGGATCGACCCCAAGAACGCGCATGTTAAAGGGTAGCCATAACCTCATCAGATACATCAAAGTTACCGAAGACGTTCTGAACGTCATCTAGCTCTTCGATCGCATCAATCAGTGCGAAAACTTTTGTAGCACCCTCTGCGTCAAGTGGAACTGAAACTGAAGGTAAGAATGAGGTATCAGCAGATTCGTAATCTATCCCCGCGCTTTGAAGCGCAGTTCTGACTGCAACCAAATCACTAGGTTCACTTACGATTTCAAATGACTCTCCGAGATCAGTTACATCTTCAGCACCTGCATCTAGAACATGTTCAAGAATTTTATCCTCAGTTATTCCATCAACTTTTGCGACGATAATTACGCCTTTGCGATTGAACATATATGAAACCGATCCTGGATCGGCCATGTTTCCACCATTGCGAGTTACCGCAACGCGTACTTCAGATGCAGCGCGATTTCGATTATCAGATAAGCACTCAATTAAAAGCGCAACACCATTTGGCCCATATCCCTCATACATAATTGTCTGCCAATCAGCGCCACCAGACTCAAGGCCAGCGCCACGTTTAACAGCGCGATCAATATTGTCAGCAGGCATCGAGTTTTTCTTGGCTTTAGCAATTGCGTCAAAGAGAGTTGGATTTCCAGAAATATCGGCACCACCATTACGTGCCGCAACTTCAATACCCTTAATTAACTTTGCAAAATTCTTTGCACGACGCGAATCAATGACCGCCTTCTTGTGCTTGGTCGTTGCCCATTTGGAATGGCCTGACACGATGAAACCCCCTATGAATTCCCTAAAACTATGGCTGTACTTTATCTTGAATTACTTATTACAAACCTCTTCTAGGAAATATCGATGCACCCGATTATCTCCCGTTAGCTCTGGGTGAAACGCGGTGGCTAAGACCCGACCCTGCGCAACGGCGACTGGGTGGCTCTTGCCATCAACTTCAAGGCTGCCAAGTACATCAACGCCAGATCCACAACTTTCAACCCAAGGCGCGCGAATAAATATGCTACGAATTGGCGCTCCCGAAATTCCAGCGAACGCGAGATCAACTTCAAAAGATTCTGTCTGTCTACCAAATGCATTACGTCGAACCTGCATATCAATTCCACCGAAAGTTTCTTGACCCGATGCAGGATCGAGAATCGATTTCGCAACGAGAATCATTCCAGCACAAGAACCGTAAGTTGGCATGCCATCTGCAATTCGTTTCGAGATTAGATCAAAGAGGCCGAAGGATTTTGCTAATTTACTAATTGTCGTAGATTCGCCCCCCGGAATGATGAGGGCATCAACCTCCGAAACTTCCGAAGGCGTTTTAACTAATTTACCTGTAACACCGCATTCACCAAGAGCAGAAAGATGTTCGCGGAAATCACCTTGGAGCGCTAATACTCCAACTTTCATTCTTACCAGCCCCGCTCGGCCAATCGATGAGGAACAGGGATGTCTGCAACATTTATACCAACCATTGCTTCGCCAAGTCCGCGAGACGCATCGGCAACAATCTTTGGATCAGTGAAATATGTTGTTGCTTTTACACAAGCTGCTGCACGCTTTGCGGCATCTCCTGATTTGAAAATACCAGAACCAATAAATACGCCATCAGCACCAAGTTGCATCATCATTGCTGCATCTGCAGGAGTTGCTATTCCGCCAGCAGTGAAAAGAACAACTGGAAGTTTTCCAGTTTCAGCAACTTCTTTCACCAAGGCATAAGGCGCTTGAAGTTCCTTTGCCGCGACATAAAGTTCATCTTCGCGCATCGAGGTTAAGCGACGAATTTCGCCACCAATCTTGCGCATATGTGTTGTTGCATTCGATACATCGCCAGTTCCCGCTTCACCCTTTGAACGGATCATCGCAGCGCCTTCGCTAATGCGACGAAGAGCTTCACCAAGATTTGTAGCGCCGCAGACAAAGGGAATTGTGAAATTCCACTTATTAATATGGTGTTCGTAATCTGCTGGTGTTAAAACTTCAGATTCATCAATGTAATCAACGTTCAAAGTTTGCAGGATTTGTGCTTCCGCAAAGTGACCGATTCGAACTTTCGCCATTACTGGAATAGAAACGGCCGCTTGAATCTTTTCGATCATATCTGGATCAGACATTCGAGATACGCCACCTTGTGCACGAATATCCGCAGGGACACGTTCAAGTGCCATAACCGCTACAGCTCCGGCATCTTCTGCGATCTTTGCTTGTTCGACATTTACAACGTCCATGATGACGCCGCCCTTAAGCATTTCGGCCATGCCGCGTTTAACTCTCGCGCCGCCTACTTCTGTTTCATTCGCTTTGGACATCATCTGCTCCCATAACTAATCTCGTGAAAATCTCTCAACGTAAGGAGAGGAGTCTACTTTGACTTTACTGGGCTCGCACTCGCAGCGGGAGCTGGGTATGTGAACGCGGGTTCATTGTCGGTCAATGCGATCCAGACTTGGCCATCGGCAAAATTAGCCACTTTGCCATCAGAAAGCGTCCAGATCGTTCCCACTTCTGCGCTTGGCCGCTGCCAATTTATTGGGACCACTTTTCCATCGCGGAGTAAGTACCCAGTTCCAGAACCCACAGTATTGCTCATTGGTGTTATGCCACCAACCTTGTCGTGATAAATCGAGTTAGTGATTGAAACTTTTTGAATCACAAAATTTGCAGATCCTAGTTGTCGACCAGTTGAATCAAGATTCGGAATACCGTTATACGAAAGCAACCACCGCTTCTCCGCCTTTGACCAAGTAGCGCTGTATCTAGAGGCCGGCCATTTGATTGAAAAACTTGTAATCTTTTTGCCTAACTCGGAGCCATCTCCAAATTGCCAACCAACTGACTTAACTGTGTCAATCTTCCTGCCTTCTACTTCAATGGTTTTCTTTAGTAGCGCAGCAGCATCGACCATCATATTTGTCGGAGAAAATCTTGTTGTGTCGGTCTGATAAATAGATGGTGGGTTTCGTTCCGCACTCATATTCTCCAAATTTGCAGCGGTAAGGACTGGACGCATTTTGCTCTGGGCACCGCTGTAAGCAAAACCGACTCGACCATATTGCGCAAGTATTTCGATGTCACTAATTCTTGCAGATCTAACTGGCCCAATTAGAGCGGGTACTTTGCTAGTGAAAATAGCGGCCAATCTAGTTAATCCACCTTCGACTTGTTCGATGTATATGACATCCGCAGATCCCAAACCAACTTGTGGATGGGCGGCGCTCGTGTCATCAATTTTCACTGCAAGTAGGGGGCCATTCTTTCCAGGGAGGTTTGTAAGAATATTCTTTTCAACGCTTTTGCCTGAAACATTCTTCACAATATTTGAAGGTGAAGAACATGAACTCAGAACTATCAAAATTGAAAGAGCTGCTAATAACTTTTTCATAAAATATCATCCTCAAATGAATATCGCATTGGTAAGGGAGCATGTCCAGCTAGTCGGAAAAATTTGAAAAGAATCTTGTTACGCAGAAATTGCGCGCTTTGTACTGCTTCGGTATGTATCGTTATTCCCACCGAAATCTTTTCCGTAATCACTTCCAAAGCAGATAGCAGTTCAACTTCAATTCCACTTGGCGCAGATAATTCATCGCTGAGAATTAACTTCAGACTCTGCGAAAGTGCTATTTCAGCCTCACTTCGCTCAACAATGTTCGCCTCTCTTGCTTGGTATGCAGCGGCAGTTAATACCAAACTTGTTGCCGCATCAACACTCGGTGAATGCGCGATTTCTAGTGATATCGAAGCTCTTTTTTGAAGAAGCGCATCTAAATGTGCCCACGAAGTTTCAACCCGATGATGTAGCGAATCGAGTCTCGAAGCCAGATAAGAGAGATACCAACCTGCGAGTAGCAGAAAAAAGACTACAGCGACAATTGTTTTAACCATTAGAACGTAATCTATTCCAGAATCGGTTTTCTGAAGCAAGGCTCACTTTAGAGTTCCCAACTAAAACCATTTCATAAACTGACAAGATCTGTTCACCGACCGCATTCCAATCGAAGATTTTTGCCTTTTCATAACCGGCACCCGCTATCTTTTTTCGAGCAGTTTCATCCCCTAGTAAATTAAGCACAGCAGATGCTAGAGCGCTGGAATCTCCAGTCACAAATAATTGACCTGATTTTCCATTATCTAAAAGGCTCTCAAAAGCTGGTAAGTCACTTGCAATAATTGGTGTTCTGGATGCCATCGCCTCAGCCAGAATTATTCCGAAAGATTCGCCACCCGTATTTGGGGCGATGTATAACGAAATAGATTTGAAGAATTGAGCCTTCTCTAACTCTGAAATTCGACCGAGAAAAGTGATTCGGTCTCGGAGATGTGCCGGTACTTGTTTCTGAAAATCTTCCGTTTCACCTGGCCCCGCAACTAATACCCGCAAATTTGGAACTTGCGAAACTATTTTAGGAATCGCATCAAGTAGCACTGATAGACCTTTGCGTGGTTCATCAAACCTGCCGATAAAACCTATTGTGTTTGGCAACGCCCATTCAGCACGCGTTCCAATCCCCTCGAATTTACTCATACTTATGCCATTAGGTATAACAACCGCTTCGGTATTGAATCGATCTTTAAGAGTTTGTCTAGCAATTTCACTCACCGCGATCTTTGCAGTGATTCGTTCTATTAATGGATCTAGCATCGTGCCGATTGCATTAGCGATCTTTTGGGAGTTTGTTGCAGCATGGAAGGTTGCAACCATAGGTCCATCACCCGCCCACCCAGCTAATAAAGAGAGAGATGGGATTGCTGGTTCGTGCAAATGCAACAGATCGAATTCGCCACTTGATATCCACTGCTTGACTCTCGACGATGCGAGCGGACCGAAAATCACTTTCGCAACCGCCCCGTTGTATGGAATTGAAATCGGACGACCTGCAGAAACTACCCAAGGTTCAATATTTCCATCTTCATCTGTCACTGGCGCAAGTACAGAAACTTCGTGGCCTTTGGAAAGCAACCACTCCGCTTGTTCTTTGATGTGAATCTGAACGCCACCGGGCGTATCCCAACCATAGGGACAGACGATTCCAATTCGCAGCTTACGCATTTGAATCAACCCAAATGCGTTGCAACATATGCCAATCCACTGTGTTCGCTGCGATCTGCTTAGCGAATCGATCAGCCATGATTTGCGTCATTGCGGCGGCCTTCTCATTCACGCTACCTGTCTCAGGAACTTTTATTGCCGCTTCAAAAATTATATGAATCCCAGATTTTTCATACTTAACATAAGCGGTTATCAAATCTGCTCCAGTTTGAATAGCAAGCAACGCTGGTCCGCCAGGCATCTGTGCACCGTCACCAAAAAACTTAACTGGAATTCCATTCTTAGAAAGATCCCGGTCCGCAACAAGTGCGACCAGTTTTCCAGAACGTAGCCTCTGCGAAAGTGTTGCGATGCTTCTTGAATTAAGGTCAAGAACTTCCATGCCGATTTTTGTTCGATACTCTAAAAATTTACGGAACAACTTCTCCGGCTTTAAATGTTCTGCCACAGTCGTGAATTGAATACCTGTTGCACAGAAATATGCGCCTGCGTGATCCCAATTTCCTGCATGAGGCAGCGCAACAATGCAACCCCTCTTAGCCGCTATTGGCTCACGGAGAAAATCTTCATTAGTACAGGTGGTGCTTGAAATTAAGTCCTCTTTGCTCCAACTGGGAAAGCGAAAAGTGTCACACCAATAGCGCAGATAAGAACGCATTCCTGCACTAACTAAAAACTCTATTTCGTCCGCATCTAATTCGGGGCGCACGCGTTGGTAATTCGAACGGAGACGAACTATTCCCTTACCATTTCGACCGTAGAGATAATCAGCAAATCGATCGGCAAGACCATAAGCAGTCTTAGCTGGAAGTAAACGCACAATTTTCCAGGCGGCGTTATAGCCGAAATAAATCAGCGCTTCATTAATCTTTTTCAATGTGAACCTTTGTAAACGATTACCAAGCGCTGGAAAACCGTAACCAAACTTGCAATAGCCAATACCCAAAATCCGACTGCAAGAGCATGAGGAACTCCTAGACCAGCAAAACCAGTTGTGGTAACTAAGATGATTAACCGCTCGCTTCGTTCAGCAAAGCCACCATTACATTCGATTCCTAAAGATTCTGACCGGGCCTTTATGTATGAGATGAGGAATCCAAGAACCGCCGTGACTAGAACGAGTGGAACCAAGGCATCATCTATATCAATCAAATGCCAAAGTACCGAGCCAATAATCACTGCGTCAGTTAGGCGATCTAGCGTCGAATCAAGGAGAGCGCCCCAAGCGCTAGAACCTTTTGGTGATAAGCGCGCAATAGTTCCATCAAGCAAATCAAAGAGCACAAAAAATATTATGAACATTGTGCCAGCAAAGAATCGTCCATTTGGAAAAGTAAACAGCGCCGCCAAAATCGTAAACAGCGCTCCGACTGCCGTCACCATATTGGCGCTCACACCGGCCCGGATTAAGCCACGACAGATTGGAGTAATTAATCTGGTGACTGGGGCGCGTAAGGTTTCTTGTAACATCTTTCCCATCGTAGGCTTCGTGGTTGTGAGCAACCAAATCTTCCCACTAATTACGCCCAATCTACAGGTCTGTGTAATTGGTAAATCGGGTGTTGAAATTGCTAAGTATTTTGGAGTTAGCCCTTCACCCCTAGAGGCTAGCGATGCCGCAATATTTGAAGTCAGCGCTATCGATGGCATATCCCCAGCCGATGTCGAAAAATGGAATACCGCCCGGGAGCTATATATCCCTTCGCTAATCGTAATTACTGATTTAAGTAATGGTGAAATAGATTTCGATGACATGAGTGCAATTGCAGGAAAACTATTGGATCCCGTTTTGACTCCCTATTTAGTTCTTCATGATGATTCTGGAAATCCAACAGCGCTTATAGATCTTAATTCATTGAAAATTTCCGACTACTCAACAGGAGAGCGCGAAGAACGAGAGAGCGATTCGGAACACAAGGTTCTAGTGTTTGAATTTCGCAAGGAGTATTTAGAAGCGCTTGAAGAATTTGGCCCAACTGGTTTTATTGATGCCCTTAATTTTCCTGCAATTCCATTTATAGAAAGCAACAACCTTGGAAGTTTTGAGATTGCGACTCTTTTAAATACGTTACCAAGCAGCCGCTAGTTGGGCGCGCGTCTCACTTAGCAATTGCGGAAGAACTTTGGTTTGGCCAATTAACGGCATAAAATTCGAATCTCCCGCCCATCTTGGAATGACATGTTGATGAATATGGTCAGCAACGCCAGCACCTGAGACCGCACCCTGATTCATCCCGAGATTAAAGCCAGCAGCTCCACTTACCTTTCGCAACGTCTCCATCGCGTGCGCTGAAAGTTCCAAAATTTCATTTCGTTCGCTCGTTGTTAAGTCTGTTAAATCTGCAACATGACGATTCGAACAAATTAAGAGGTGTCCGGCGTTGTATGGATACAAATTCATTACAACATAGGCCTCACGTCCTCTTGCAACGACTAAGCCATCTTCATCACTCAACTTCAATATCCGGCAGAACGGACATTCAATTTCATTTCCTGGGAGTGGTCGATTCTCGCCTTCTAGATAAGACATGCGATGAGGTGCCCACAAGCGTTGCCAACGATCGGGCATTCCAGCTCCGCCGTGCATCTCTTCTTCGCTCATGAAAATTCCTAAATTTGAATTCGATTTGCTACAGCAGCAAGAACTTCGGCGATTGCGTCATCAATTGAAATCCCATTCTTTTGTTCACCGTTCCGGTACCTAAATGAGACCCCACCAGCTTTTTGATCTTCTTCTCCTGCAATCATCATGAAGGGAATTTTCTCAAGTTGAGCGGTACGAACTTTCTTCTGCATGCGATCGTCAGATGCATCAATATCAACTCGAATACCCGCCTTACGCATCTTGGCAATTACCTCTTCGAGATAAGGAGTGAAGGAATCGGCAACTGGAATTCCGCGTACCTGTACCGGTGCCAGCCATGGAGGGAATGCACCTGCATAATGTTCAGTTAAAACACCGAAGAATCTCTCGATCGAACCGAATAGGGCACGGTGAATCATTACAGGTTGTTGTCTTGTTCCATCTGATGCCTGATATTCCAAATCAAATCTCTGCGGCAATTGGAAATCAACTTGAATCGTAGACATCTGCCAGGTGCGACCGATTGCATCTTTCGCTTGCACGGAAATCTTTGGACCATAGAACGCAGCGCCTTCTGGATCTAATACAAGTTCTAGATTCTGTTTTGTTGCTGCGATCCGAAGTGCTTCGGTTGCGGACTCCCAATCCGCATCACTTCCAACAGATTTCTCGGGATTGCGTGTCGATAGCTCTAGATAAAAATCCTCTAAGCCGTAATCGCGAAGCAAATTCAGTACGAATGTCAGCAGGCTATCAAGTTCTCCGAGCATCTGATCCTTGGTGCAATAAATATGCGCATCATCTTGAGTGAATCCGCGGGCTCGAGTTAAACCATGGATTACTCCGGATTTCTCATAGCGATAAACGGTTCCAAATTCAAAGAGTCGAAGTGGAAGTTCGCGATAGGAACGTGAAGATGATTTATAAATTAAATTATGGAACGGACAGTTCATTGGCTTCATGTAGTACTTCTGCCCCGCACGTTTTATTGTGCCATCAGCATGCAACTCTTCATCCATAATCATTGGTGGATACATGCCTTCGGAATACCATTGCAAATGTCCGGAGGTTTCAAATAAAGCGGCCTTGGTTAAATGAGGTGAATAAACAAATTGATAATCCTCTTCTTCGTGACGCTTACGTGAATAATCTTCCATCGCTCGACGAATGATTCCGCCCTTTGGATGAAACACCGCCAGCCCAGAACCAACTTCTTCTGGAAATGAGAAGAGATCTAACTCAGTACCTAAGCGACGGTGGTCTCGCTTCTCTGCTTCAGCCAATAAATTCAGATACGCATCGAGTTTCTCTTGTGATGGCCAAGCAGTTCCATAAATTCGCTGCAACATTGGATTCTTCTCTGAGCCTCGCCAGTAGGCAGCTGCAGTACGCATTAATTTAAATGCTGGGATGTGTTTCGTGGATGGTAGGTGTGGACCTCGGCACAGATCGCTCCACGCTGGCTGACCATCACGCCCTAAATTGTCATAAATTGTTAACTCACCGGCACCAACTTCAACACTTGCTTCATCATCAACGCTGCCGGACTTGAGCCCAATTAATTCGCACTTATATGGTTCGTTCGCAAGTTCAGCCAAAGCTTCTTTCTCAGTTACAACACGTCTGCGAAATCTTTGGCCTGCTTTTATAATTTTGCGCATTGCAGATTCAAGCTTCTCTAAATCATCCGGATTAAATGGTCTCTGCGAATCGAAGTCGTAATAAAACCCATCAGTGATCGGTGGTCCGATACCCAACTTCGTGTCAGCGAAAACTTCTTGAACAGCCTGTGCCATTACATGTGCTGTTGAGTGGCGCAAAACCGATAGGCCCTCCGCGGAATCAATGCTGACGCCTTCAATTACATCGCCCTCTTTAAGTTCCGTCCAAAGATCTTTCAGTTGACCATTCACTTTGCACACAACAATTTGAGTATTCTCGGCAAAAATTTGGGTTGGGCGAATCTCCGACTCAATCGATTGCTTAATTCCATCAACGGAAATTGAAATGCTCGCCATGTTCTTAGCCTACCGAATGGGCTAGGCGAATTTCGCGCAATTTATCGCTCCACTGCTTACTAATCTCATCTTCCATCAATTTTCGTCCAGAGATTTCTATAACAGGTTGCGCAATTCTTAGGGCAGATAGCGCAAAGGCGTGAGTCGCTCTATCCAATTCTGCAGCATCAATTTCTGCCTCAATCGCCAATCCTGATGAGACAACTAAGCCTCGAATAATTCCAGGAAGTACTCCAGAATCAAGGCTTGAGGTAACCCACAAACCATCTATTCTAAATACGAAATTTGAAACCGCGCCTTCGCAAACCTTGCCATTCTGATTCACAACAATGATTTCATCAAACCCATCAACTCTCGCTTCAGTCAACATCGCAAGATTTGAAGTGTACGGAAATGTTTTATGGAGCTTTGCTTGCGTATCGATTTCCAGATTTCGTATTCCGATACGAGCGCCGTGAGTGGTGTCTACATATGGATCTACCGAGACTTGGAAGGTTTCGCCAAAAGTTAGCCGCATTCTGCCAAGTTCTACGCGATCTAGTGAACCAAGTTTTTGGAATATCTCCGCATCCGAAGGTATTTCATATCCAAGTATCGCCGCGCTCTTTCGCGCCCTCGCTAGGTGTTCTCGAAGAAGTTGGGGGGTCCCGTTTTCAATGCGAACTGTTTCGAATAATCCAGAACCAAAAGGCCAGCGATCGCTTCTAAATCCACCTGCAATTGCAAGAAGTTTCGCTGCCTTTAATTCGGTCTCTTCCCATTCCTTTGTTGGATCACTCGACCAAGTTATTCCAGCACCAGTCCCAAATTTAAGTTTGTTACCAACTTTCCAAAATATTCGAATCGCGACGCTAAGAACTGCGTTATCGCCTTCTATCCAACCGAGTGCGCCACAATAAGGACCACGCTGCGTTGGTTCGATCTCCGATATCAAATTAACCGCAGAGAACTTTGGTGCTCCACTAACCGAACCAGGCGGAAGTATTTCGCGGAAGATTTCAGCCCAGCCTAATTCCTCGCGAACTTCACCAACGACATCAGACACCAAATGTTCTAGTCCTGGATGTAACTCGCTTCGAAAGAGTTCAGAAACTTTCACAGTTCCGGTAGAACAGATTCGCGCGAAATCGTTGCGCATTAGATCAACAATCATCACATTCTCTGCTCGATCTTTCTCCGAGAAAAGCGAACCCGTCTCCGATAACTTTCGCGTCCCCTTTATGGGGCTCGTTTTTAGCTGTGAGCCTTCGCGCAGAAGAAAAAGCTCCGGTGAAGCCGAGGCTATTTCAAAATCAGGTAGCTTTAAATAGGAAGCACTTGGCGCAGGATTCTTTGCCAAGATCTTTGCAAAGAGCGGAGCAAGTGAACGCTCCTTCTCAATTTGAGTTCCAAGTACTCGGCATGCATTTACCTGATAGACATTTCCTAATTCAATTTGGGTTCTAATCTCTGAGACATAACTCTCGAAATCGCTCTTTGATATCGAACTCTCCCAAACTTCATTTAGGCCGGTCCATTGATTCATCTCTGGGAAAGCCACACCTCGTGAAACTTTTCTAAATTTTGCGAAGGTGTATTTACCTTCAAATGTTGTTGAGACCGCCCAAAACCCGCCATCGTTTAAGGATTCGGGATCGCTGCTTATTTCGATTAAGTCAGTCGCGAGAACCCCATTCATCCAGAAAAAGGGCTGATTAATATCCACGACCTAACGCTAGATGAAGCCCTGCCCATTAATCTCTTTGGCACACGCTTTGGCGCTTGTCCGTTTGGTGCGCTAGATTTGCCCTCTTGATTCCGCCGAAAGGCAGATGAATAGAAATGCGGACGTAGCGCAGTTGGTAGCGCGGAACCTTGCCAAGGTTCAGGTCGCCGGTTCGAACCCGGTCGTCCGCTCTGGTGAACTTTCTTCATTGCATCATGCAGGAAAAGATGGTCGGATGGCCGAGAGGCGAGGCTCAGGACTGCAAATCCTGCTACACGGGTTCAAATCCCGTTCCGACCTCCATAATTATCTAATACATAAATACTAGGTAAGGGTGTTGCATGAGTGAGTTAGAGAAATCGGAACGACCATGGGGTCGATATGAAGTTCTCCAGGAATCAGAAACTCATAAAGTTAAATGCATCTGGATGAAACCAGGATCAAGACTTTCCTATCAACGTCATAAACATCGCTCTGAACATTGGTTTATCGTGCAAGGCACAGGCGAAGTTACGATTGATGGAAAAATTTCTCATGTTAAGCCCGGCGACACTGTTGAATTCGAGGTTGGCGTTCTTCACAGACTCGCAAACACCGGCAAGAACGAAATAATCTTTGTAGAAGTACAGACCGGAACCTACTTCGGTGAAGACGATATCGAACGTTTAGAAGATGACTTCGGCCGCGCTTAAAGCGGTGCAAACTCAGCAGTGAAATGGCGCAACGCCGGCGGTTCTTGGACGATCTTGTAACCACCAAGTTTCGGAGCGCGCTTCAAGACTTCCGCACAAACTTCGATTACATAATCGATATGGCTCTGGGTGTATGTGCGCCTAGGAATAGCAAGACGAACTAGCTCCATAGCAGCCGGTACCTCACTTCCATCTGGCTTACGCCCAAACATCACAGTTCCAATTTCACAGCCGCGAATTCCACCAACTTTATAGAGCTCGACTGCAAGTGCCTGCCCTGGATATTGCAGCGCAGGAATTTGTGGCAATAAAGCTTTCGCATCAATATAAACCGCATGCCCACCAATCGGAAGAACAACAGGTATCCCCATCTTCGAAAGAGCATTGCCAAGATATGCCGTTGACTGAATCCGATACTTTAAATAATCATGTGAAACAACTTCAGTTAACCCGACCGCTAGTGCTTCCAAATCTCGACCGGCAAGACCACCATAAGTTGGGAAACCCTCGGTAAGAATTAATAGGTTTCGACAAACTCCAGCGAGTGCATCATCATTTAGCGCAAGCCAACCACCGATATTTCCAAGTGGATCTTTCTTCGCACTCATAGTCATTCCATCAGCAAGTCCCGCAATTTCACGAATAATGTCAACGACATCTCGATCACCTTGTCCCGCTTCACGCTCTCGAATAAACCAAGCGTTCTCTGCGAAACGGCAGGCATCTAAGAAGAATGGAATTCCATACTTCTTACAGATCGCACTTACGCCCTTTAAATTTTCTAGCGATACTGGCTGTCCCCCACCAGAATTATTAGTAATCGTCATCATCACAACAGGAATTTTCGCAACACCCGTATCGTTGATGAATTTTTCCAACGCTTCCAAATCCATATTTCCCTTGAAGGGATGCAAGCTTGAAGGATCACGCCCTTCGGCTATAACTAAATCAACGGCCTCCGCTTTTGAATATTCGATATTTGCTCGAGTTGTATCGAAGTGCGTATTGCTTGGGATCAATTTTCCTTCACCGCCCATTGCAGTGAAGAGAATCTTCTCGGCCGCACGACCTTGGTGAGTTGGTATTACATGCTTATACGGAAATAGATTCTGTACCGCCGCTCTAAACAACAACCAAGATGGTGAGCCCGCATAAGACTCATCTCCGTGTTGTATCGCAGCCCATTGATTTCGACTCATTGCGCCAGTACCAGAATCCGTAAGGAGATCAATTAATACATTGTCGGATTCAAGAGAGAAGAGGTTGTATCCAACATCGGCTATAAATTTTTCGCGCTGTGCCTCTGTCGTCATAGCTATAGGTGCAACAGAGTGAATCTTGAAGGGCTCGATAATCGTTTTGAATTCCATGAATCGAGGCTAGCCCTAACTAACAGATAGCACTACTCTCCTCGCAAGTTTCACCCCTCAAAACATTTAAGGTAACATTCCACACCTTAGGTTTACTTAAGGATCGTTGGCTCAGCGGTAGAGCACCACATTGACATTGTGGGGGTCACTGGTTCGATCCCAGTACGGTCCACGTTTAATAGATCATTAATTTGGAGGCTTCTAAAATGGGTCCGCGGATACAAGAAGCGACTATTGCTGAACAACGCAAGATGCGTCAGCGCCAATTAATGGATGCCGCTCTTAGTCTTGCGATCGATGGTGGGATTGATTCAGTAACTGTTTCTGCGGTTGCCAAGAAGGCTGGGTTATCAAGATCTTCTATCTATGAATATTTCTTGTCATCTGCGGATTTAATTGCAGACTTGATTATGGAAGAGATGGCTTACTACAACCATCTCCTTCTAAAGGCTGTTACTGATGTTGAAGACCCATACACATATATCGAATTATGGATTGCCGAAACTTTGCAATATGTCGTCGATGGCCGACATTTATTGGTTAAAAGTTTGAATTCAGCTTCGACCCCGAATTTTCGTAAATCCGATATCGCCCAGGGTCATAAGCAACTTATGGCAACTATTACTAAGCCATTGCGCAGTATCGGCTTGGATGATTTAGCTCTCGGCCTTACATATCTGCAGAACACAATTGATGCAGCTTCGGTAAGAATTGAATCTGGTAATGACGCACAACTCGAAATCCTTTATGCACAAAAATACGCACTTGCCGGACTGAAGGCACTCGTTAAACTGTCAAAATAAATTAGAAATTATTTGAGCATTTCGATTGCTTGGGCGATAATTTCAGTTCTATAACTTTCACCAAGTGAGATGTGTCCGTGACCTGGAAGAAAATTCAATTTTGCAGTCGTAATATGTTTCGCAAGCCATTCACTATGCGCTCTGGGAACCATAAAGTCGTCATCGCCCTGCCAGACATATACCGGCTTAGAAATTTCTGAGAGCTTAAATCCAAACGGTTTCACAAATGCCAAATCGTCATCTAGCCAGCCAAAATAACTTACGGATAGAGCTCTGCGGTAAGAAGCGGCATCAAGGTCTGCAACTTGCGGAGTAAGCGCTTTTTTATCTGCGTCGCCAATTAGCCCACCAAAAGATTCGATTAAGTCGGAACCTTGTACGTTCTTAAATGCACCAGCATTAATTTTCATCCAGCTTTCAATGCTCTCTTCACCTTGTAAGGCGGCGCCAAACTCTTCATGATTCTCTGGTCCCATTCCATTTAAGAAATCAAGATCTGGATTCCCCCACTCACCAACTCCGGCAAGAGTGATTGCTCCCTTACAACGAGAATCTCTTGTCATATTTATTGCATGTGGTCCGCCACCAGACCAACCGATAGACACAAAACTTTCGATTCCCAGGTGATCTAAAAGTTCACGTTGATCGTCGATATCACTTGCAACGCTTCGGCTTCTTCGGCGATCACTTAACCCATAACCTGGGCGACTTGCGGCAATTGCCGCTACCTCCGAAATATCGCCAAACCATTTCAACCAACCAGTGCACTCTCCTGGGGTGCCATGATGAAAGAGAATTGCACTCTTGCTTGTCGAGTCATTAAAGACAAAGTCAAGGCTTCTGTCATCGCGTAGCTTCAATAAACTCATTTGAATTTAATCTCCTTTAACCAGCGGGATTCGATACTGGACTTTCCCTGATTCCAATTCATACGAATCATAAAGTTTTCGGGCTGTTTCATTTGTTGAATCTGTATTCCAGTACAACCTAGAGGAACCCGCGCGTTCTGCGATTTCTCGTACCGCGTCAATCAGTGAACGCCCAACTCCCCCACCTCGTAGCGTAGGCTCAACATATAAATCTTCAAGGTAGCAATAACTCTTTGCCGCCCAAGTTGAGTTCTGAAACGAATAATGAGTAATTCCTTTTATTGCTCCGTCAACTTCCGCAACTAAACAGAATAGATTGAAATCTGGATCCAATAACCGTTGCCAAGTTAATTCACTCTGCTCATCACTTAACTCAGTTTTGTAGAACTTGAGATATCCCTGCCACAGCGGATCCCATGCGGGTTTATCACTGGCTGCTAGAGGTCGAATAGATTTCATGGCTAGATAGTAGAAGGTCGGAATCACTTCCCCAAGTATCATTCTCGAATGTTCGCTTTCATTCCTGGACTTCTAGCCGGCCTCTCATTAATAATCGCAATTGGTGCCCAGAACGCATTTGTAATCCGCCAAGGTCTAACCAAGAAGTATGTTTTTCTAACCGTTGCTATCTGTTCGGTCTCGGATGCCTTGTTAATTGCTCTAGGTGCAAGCGGACTTGGCGCTTTAATCAAATCAAATACTCCTGTACTAGAAATAGTCAGATGGTTTGGTGTTAGCTACCTAATTTGGTTTGGAATAAAGAGCGTTCGCTCTGCTCTTAAAATTCAGGTCTTAACCGCTGCTGGCGAAGCTTCCGGAAGTCGCAAGAACGTAATCACCACAGTCCTTGCTTTAACTTTTTTAAACCCACATGTTTACTTAGATACCGTTATTTTGCTCGGAAGTATTTCAAATCAATTCGGCGACAATAAATGGTCTTTCGCTGCCGGCGCCGCACTGGGAAGTATTCTCTGGTTTACAGCGATTGGCTATGGCGCAAAGTCAGCATCTCGCTTCATGTCAAAGCCAATTTTCTGGAAGATACTTGATTCGCTAATTGCAGTAATTATGTTCTCAATCGCTGCGTTCTTAGCGCTTTACAATTTCAACTAGAGCTTTATTCGCCAATACATAATCTCACCTTTGCCATGCTGTGGCGGAAGTGGGACCTGCTTCAGAAATTCTCCACCGTTTTTCTTGATAACACCTTGGGATGAAATATTTTCTGGATCAGTTGTAAGGTCTACAAAAGGAAGTCCGACTTTTCTTGCCTCATCAAGCATTAGATTCAAAGCTTTTGATGCATATCCTTTACGACGCTTATGCGGAAGTATCCAATATCCAATGTGCCCTAAACAAGTTGGTGGCAAGTTAGTTGTCCCGGGGCTCCAACGAAATCCAATTCGTCCGCAAATTTCACCATCCCACATGTGTCGAACGATGCTCGGAAGTCTCTTTACGAAAGTTCCATCTGGCATCTCTATATCCGCACCAAGACCCAGCGGGTCATCTTGTTCTCTAATAAATCGTTCCGGATCGCTGACAGCTTCTTCGTATAGCTTGTCTACGTCCATATGCAACATATCTGCATCAGCCATTACTAACTTAATTGCAGCAAGAAATTCCGGAAGATGCTTCTCTTCTAGTCGAATTAACTCCATAAAGATTTAGTCGTTTTGCGGAAAGCCTAAGTTAATTCCGCCATGGCTTGGATCTAACCAGCGACTAGTAACAACTTTGCCACGAGTGAAGAAGTGAACGCCTTCAGTACCGTGCGCATGACTGTCGCCGAACAGAGAATTCTTCCAACCACCGAATGAGAAGTAAGCCATTGGAACTGGGATCGGAACGTTAATTCCAACCATTCCAACTTCAACTTCATTTTGGAATCTACGTGCCGCGCCACCATCGTTAGTGAAAATTGCTGTTCCATTTCCGTATGGATGGCTGTTTACAAGAGCTAAGGCTTCGTCATAAGTATTAACACGAAGCACACTTAGAACTGGTCCAAAAATCTCTTCCTTATAAATGCTCATTTCAGGAGTTACATTGTCGAAAAGTGTTGGTCCAAGGAAGAAGCCATCTCCGTCAAACTTCACATTACGGCCATCTTCAACAAGAGTGGCCCCAGCCTTCTCGCCAGCTTCAATATATGAAGCGACTTTATCGCGATGAACTTTTGTAACTAATGGACCCATGTCTGAACCTTGGGTTCCATCGCCGGTTTTAATATTCGCCATGCGAGATTTAATTCGTGCAACTAGCGCACTTGCAATTGGTTCGACAGCAACAATTGCTGAGATTGCCATGCAACGTTCTCCTGCTGAACCAAAACCAGCATTAATCGCAGCATCTGCGGCAAGTTCAAGATCTGAATCTGGAAGTACGACCATATGGTTCTTTGCGCCACCAAGTGCCTGTACCCGTTTTCCCGCTTTAGTTCCAGTTTCATAAACATATCTAGCGATTGGTGTTGAACCGACGAAGGAAACTGATTTAACTCCTGGATGATTTAGTAAAGCATCAACAGCTTCTTTATCGCCGTGAACAATATTGAATACACCATCTGGTAATCCAGCTTGCTTCCATAGTTCGGCAAGCAACATTGCAGCACTCGGATCTTTTTCAGATGGTTTCAAAACAACGGTATTTCCGCAAGCGATTGCGATTGGGAAGAACCACATCGGAACCATTGCAGGAAAATTGAAGGGAGAAATAATTGCTACAGGTCCAAGTGGCTGGCGAATTGAATAAACATCTACGCCAGTTGAAACTTCCTCAGAAAAACCACCTTTGAGTAAATGCGGAATTCCACAGGCGAATTCAACAACTTCGAGTCCGCGCGTTACTTCACCAGCGGCATCACTTAAAACTTTTCCATGTTCTGCGGTAATTAACGCAGCAATTTTCTCTTTGTTCTGAAGAACCAATTCACGGAATGCAAATAAAACTTGGGTGCGCTTTGTTAGCGAACTATGTCGCCATTCGGCGAAGGCTTCAGTTGCTACGTTGACAGCTCGATCTACTGTGGCCGTGCTAGCTAGCGCAACGTTGCCCGATACTTTTCCAGTCGCCGGGTTGAAAACCTCGCTAGTGCGTTCTGGTTTTTGGGTATCAAGGGCGCCGTTTATCCAATGTGAAATAGGAGTTATCTGATTCATAGTCGCAATGTACGCCAGTCGAATATGATGGCGCCAATTAGTTGCGACACCATGGGTGTCCAAAACGTCCAACCGCAAGGGGCTTAGGCATGAGTGCAGAGAAGAAGACCAACGCGCAAGTTAGCGCCGCTGACCACCAATTCGTATTCCACTCATGGTCTGCGCAAGGAGCCATCTCCCCTATCCCGGTTGCCAAGAGTTCAGGTTCTAGATTTTGGGACCACGATGGAAAAGAATTTCTAGACTTCTCATCACAGTTAGTTTTTACAAATATTGGTCACCAACATCCAAAGGTCGTAGCCGCTATCCAGGAACAAGCTGGAACATTGACCGCTCTTGCGCCACAACATGCAAGTGATGTTAGAAATGAAGCCGCTGAAAGAATTGTTGGTGTTGCGGGTTCAAAGTTTGCGAAGGTTTTCTTTACTAATGGTGGCGCTGATGCGATAGAAAATGCGATCCGTATGGCGCGAATACATACAAGAAAGCATAAAGTTCTGTCGACCTACCGTTCATATCACGGCAATACTGGTTCAGCAATAAATGCAACAGGCGATCCACGCAGATTCCCAAATGAGTTTGCCTTTGGCCACGTACATTTCTGGGGTCCATATCTTTATCGCACACCATTTTGGGCGACAACCGAAGTCGAAGAATGTGCTCGTGCGCTCGAGCATTTAGAGCAGACAATTATCTTTGAAGGTCCAAATACGATTGCCGCAATTTTGCTTGAAACCGTTCCAGGTACTGCGGGCGTATTAATACCACCAGCTGGATATCTTGAGGGTATCCGTGCGCTGTGCGACAAGTACAAGATTATGTGGATTGCAGATGAAGTAATGGCTGGTTTCGGCCGAACCGGAAAATGGTTTGCATTTCAAAGCACAAATGTAGTTCCAGATTTAATTACCTTTGCAAAGGGAGTGACATCTGGTTACGTACCACTTGGCGGCGTTGTTATTAGCGAAGAGATCTCAAAAACTTTCGATGAAACCGTATTCCCTGGTGGACTTACCTACATGGGCCATCCACTCGCAGCCGCTGCCGCTGTTGCCACAATTGATGTTATGAAGGAAGAGAAGATGTTAGAGAACGCGGCATCAATTGGCGAAAAGATATTCGCTCCAGGTCTCGCGGAATTGGCTAAGAAACATAATGTAATTGGTGATATTCGGGGCGCCGGTGTTTTCTGGGGAATTGATTTAGTAAGCGATCGCAAAACACATGCCCCACTTGCACCTTATGGTGGTTCAAGTCCAGCGATGAACGAGCTAGTTGCGGCTTGTAAAGCAAACGGCATGATGCCATTCACGAACTTCAATCGAATTCATCTCTGCCCACCTTGCAATATCTCGGAAGCAGATGCCAAGTTGGGACTTGAAATTCTTGATAAATCATTGGGTGAGATTGCAAAGTATTACACCGGTGAGTAATTTGAAATGGGGAACGCCAGATATGGTCTCCCCACTCACAAGAGTTCTTGTGCGCACGCCAACCACGGTTGGAAAATTTGTCGAAGAAGGATCTTGGCGCGAGCCAGATACTGTCGCACTAGTTGCGGAGCACCAATCTTTCGTTGAGCTTCTTCAATCACTAGGCGCAGTCGTAGATGTCGCCGAAAGCATCGATGGTCTTGTCGATTCGGTATATATGCATGATCCAATGATCATGACACCGCATGGAGCGATCCTGCTTCGAATGGCCAAACCGATCCGTAGCGATGAGCCAAATCATTTTCGTAAAACGCTTGATGGGATAGGCGTTCCAATTCTTGGTGAGTTAACAGCGCCAGGATTTGCAGATGGCGGCGATAAAGTTTGGTTAGATGAGAAAACTCTTTTAATTGGTCACAGTTATCGCACCAATGAAGAAGGCATCGGACAGATTCGTGAATTGTTAGCGCCTTTTGGTGTTGAGGTTATCTCCTTTGATTTACCGCACTATGAGGGCCCTGGCGCAGTCCTACATTTAATGAGCGTCCTATCTCCTATCTCCTACGATAAAGCGGTGGTTTATGAACCGCTTGCACCTGTGCGTTTATTGGAGTTCTTGAAATCACGAGGAATATCTTGGTTCACAGTGAGTGAAAAAGAGATGCTGACACAAGGTTCTAACATCTTGGCGATCGCACCAAACGTTGTTGTTTTGGCTGCGGGAAATCCAGAGATTGAAAGTAAATTGCGTAGCGCCGGAATTTCTGTGCACTTATTCAGTGGTGAAAATGTTGCAGTTAAAGGTGATGGCGGACCAACGTGCCTTACCGCTCCGTTATCGCGGATCAAATAACTTCAATTGACTCCTTGAGTGCCACCCCTCGAAAAATTGAGGAGCGCTTCAATACTCACATTTAGACTCGCAACATGTCGGAGACTCAAATAGCCGCATTGCCAGATGTAATTCAAGGTGGCATGGGTATTGCAGTTTCAACTTGGCTACTTGCAAGAGAGGTTTCAAAAACAGGTGGACTTGGAGTCGTTTCTGCAACCGCCATCGATTCAGTTGTCGCACGCAGATTGCAAGATGGGGATCCAGCGGAAGATATTCGCCGAGCATTTGCTCATTTCCCAAACCCTGATATCGCTGAAGAAGTTCTGCACTTCTATTTTAAAGAGGGTGGTCGAACTACTGGAGCCCCATATTTAGATGTTCCAAAGTTGAGTTTGAAACCCTCGAAGCTTACAAATAATCTCTTAGTCATTAGCGCCTTCACCGAGGTTTGGTTAGCGAAGGAGAATAACTCTGGACTAATTGGTATTAATCTTTTGGAAAAAATTCAATTGGCTACGCCAGCAACTCTTTATGGTGCGATGTTGGCAGGCGTCGATTACGTACTCATGGGTGCTGGAATACCAACAGAGATTCCAGAACTTCTTAGACAACTATCCGACAATAATGGAGTAAAAATTGCAGTTGATGTAAGCGAAGCAAAGAGCAAACATTTCTTGGCTTTTGATCCTAAACAAATTTCACAGAAAGTTCCTAAGTTAAATAGGCCCCAATTCCTAGCAATAATTTCATCTCACGCTCTCGCCGCCTATCTGGCGAAAGATGATAAGACTCGACCAGATGGCTTCATTGTCGAAGGCGCAACTGCAGGTGGGCATAACGCTCCCCCTCGAAGTAAGGATGCGATAGGTGAAGATGGGCAGAGCAAATTTACTGCCCTCGATGAAGCAGATCTAACGAAAGTTGCTAAAACCCAATTACCTTTCTGGTTGGCCGGTGGATATGGCACTCCAGAAAACCTTGCAAACGCGAAGGCCCTTGGCGCAATTGGAATTCAAGTTGGTTCACTATTCGCACTTGCTAACGAATCCGGATTCACCAGGGAAATAAAAGATGAGTTACTTGACCAACTCTCAACTGACACTCTTAATGTGAAGACTGATCCCTTCGCATCACCAACTGGCTTTCCATTTAAAGTTGTTGAAATTGAGGGAACTCTCTCGGGCGCATCTGCATTCGATGAACGAGCACGTAATTGTGATCTCGGCTATCTACGTGTTCCATTCGAACGTCCACAAGGTGGTATTGGCTACCGATGTCCGGCAGAGCCGTTAAAAACATTCGAATTCAAAGGTGGAACGTCTCAACACAATTCAAGGTCTAAATGTTTATGCAATGCCTTAATGGCTGATATCGGGCTTGGTCAATTGCGGGTTGATGGCAAGGTGGAATTGCCACTGGTTACATTTGGATCAGATCTTGCAGGAGCTAAAGAGCTATCGAAAATTCATCCAGATGGCTGGAGCGCAATCCAAGTTATGGACTTTTTACATAAAACAAATTAAATATCGCGCAGATATGACAAACTGCCGCCATGGCCCAACTTATTTATTACTGCGGAACGATGGATAGCGGAAAATCGACTCTTGCACTTCAGACCGCTCATAACTACGAAAGTCGTGGCCGTCATGGTCTCGTTTTCACTAACCAGGATCGAGCGGGAGCTGGAATAATTTCTTCAAGGTTAGGTTTACAAAGTCCAGCAATCGAAGTTGGCAGTGGAATGGATATCTTTGCCTTCGTTGAGAACCACCAGAAAACAAATGGAAAATTGGATTATCTAATCTTCGACGAAGCTCAGTTTTACGAGAGTGAACAGATAGATCAACTCGCACGGATTGTGGATATTTTGGAAGTTGATGTATTCGCATTTGGAATTCTTAGTGATTTTAGAACTTCACTCTTTCCAGGCTCTATGCGCTTAATTGAATTGGCGGATCGAGTAAATCCACTACAAGTTGAAGCCTTGTGTTGGTGTGGAGTTAGGGCAACACATAATGCCCGAATTGTCGGTGGTCGCATGACACGTGAAGGCGACCAACTACTTCCAGGAGATACTGCGCCTGATGCAACTGTTTTATATGAGGTGCTCTGCCGTAAACACCATATGGCCAATATGAGCTCTAAAGATCACGACAAGAACGGGTAAGTTAAAGCCATGAGTGATTTATATTCAGATCCAATCGCCACTGCTGTTCTAGCCGCTGCGCGGATATCAGAGCTAACTGGAAAACCAAAACATGATGTTGCACTTGTCATGGGATCTGGTTGGACGCCTGCAACCGATGCACTTGGTAAACCAACTCACGAATTTGCTGTAACCGAAGTTCCCGGATTTCCTGCGCCCACAGTGGTCGGCCATGGTGGACTTATCCGTTCCTATGAAATTGACGGAGCGAATGGAAAATTACAAGCTCTCGTATTTCTGGGGCGCACTCATTTGTATGAGGGCAAAGGCCTCGAACCAGTTGTTCATGGGGTTCGAACTGCGGTTAAAGCCGGTTGCAAAGTAGTTGTTCTTACAAATGCCTGTGGGGGAATTAATCGAGATTACAAAGTTGGGCAACCTGTTTTGATTCGAGATCACATTTCAATGACTGCAACTAGCCCATTGATTGGCGCAGATTTTGTTGACCTAACAGATTTATATAGCAAGCGAGTTCGCGAACTTGTAAAACGTGAAGACCCATCACTTGCTGAAGGTGTTTATGTGCATTGGCGCGGGCCAGCTTATGAGACTCCGGCCGAGATAAATATGTTACGAATAATGGGCGCAGATTTAGTTGGTATGTCTACCGTCCCAGAAGCAATTGCCGCGCACGCACTAGGTGCTGAGATCTTAGGAATCTCACTAGTCACAAATGCTGCTGCCGGAGTTACAGGTGAAAAACTTAGCCATACTGAAGTTATGGAAGCTGGAAAAGCTGCCGCGGGACGCATGGGTGAATTGCTTGCGAAAGTTTTAAAACAACTGTGATCGAGGAGCAATTCCGATTAGAAGTATTGGATTGGATAGCGCAAGATCCTGATCCTAAAACGGCAGAGCTTTTAACCAAATGGTTAGATGATGACAATGAGATAGAACTTCGGAAATCTTTTAACGGATTCCTAGAATTTGGAACAGCGGGTCTGCGTGGGCCAGTACGTCCAGGGCCTTCAGGAATGAATCGCGCAGTCGTCGGTCGAACAGCCGCCGGAATCGCTTCGTACTTAAGCTCACGTGGGCTTTCTAAAATAGTTATTGGACGCGATGCAAGATACGGCTCAGTCGAATTTATGGAGGAGAGTGCCGAAATTTTTTCTGGTGCTGGGATGGAAGTGCACTTACTCCCCCGCGAACTACCGACACCGATATTGGCATTTGCCGTTAATCACTTGGGTTTTGATTGTGGAGTAATGGTTACGGCAAGCCACAATCCTGCAATTGATAATGGCTACAAGGTTTATCTTGGAAAAAGCGTTGATGGCGTCGAATATCGCGGCAGTCAAATAATTTCACCTGCGGATGCCCAAATATCTGCAGAAATAGCGAAGGTACAACTTCCTAGCCCAAAAAGTGATACTTGGAGCATTGTCAGTGAAGATTTAATTGAAAGCTACATAACAATGGCGGCAGAAAGCGCCAGGGAAAAATCACCGCAGAAAATTATTTACACGGCAATGCATGGCGTCGGAACAGAAACGCTGCTGTCACTCTTTGCCCTAGCGAATTTTTCCGAGCCACTTCTTGTGAATGAGCAATCTAAACCCGATCCAGATTTTCCAACTGTTGCCTTTCCTAACCCTGAAGAAGCTGGAGCGATGGATTTAGCATTCGCACTTGCGATGAAAGAAGACGCTGACTTAATTATTGCAAACGATCCAGACGCCGATAGATGCGCTGTTGCCGCCAAAGATAAAAAGGGTGATTGGAGAACACTTCGCGGTGATGAACTTGGCACGCTCTTAGGACATTACATTTCCAAATCGTCCGATCTATCAGGAAAAACATTTGCGACAACGATTGTTTCATCTAGTGCACTTAGCAAAATTGCAGCAAAAAGTGGAGTTGAATACAGCGAAACTTTAACTGGATTCAAATGGATTTCGAAGGAAGCGAATTTAGTTTTTGGCTATGAAGAAGCGATCGGATATTGCGTAGACCCTGAAAATGTCAATGATAAAGATGGGTTATCTGCAGCGCTTAAGGTTGCCCAAATAAATTCCGAGTTGAAGGCTAAGGGGTCAAGTATCCTCGAGTATTTAGATGAGATCTGGAGTGAAATCGGTTATCACCGCACGCAACAGATATCTATTCGGGTCAATGATCTTGCAACAATTAAAAAAATTCTCTCCGATTTAGGTGGTACTCCCCCTAAAACTATCTCAGGCCTTTCTGTCACCAAGTTTGAGGATTTAAGTAAGAGCAAATTACCTACCGAGGGATTCCGTTTCTACTGCGGAGACAACGTTCGAATAATTATCCGCCCAAGTGGGACCGAACCTAAGCTCAAAACCTATATCGAAGTCGTCGGTGAGAGAGATTTTGCCGACACGAAAGTTTCAGAGATAGTTGAAGAATTTACGAAGTTATTCGCCAGATATAGCTAAATATCCAGGCTTCACTATTTCTTCGATGATTGCTAGTCGCTCTTCAAAGGGAATGAAAGAACTTTTTAGCGCATTAATCGTGACGCGTTGCAGGTCCTGAAAGTTCCAATTAAATGCCTTAACAACTTCCACCATCTCATTTGTCATCGATGTTCGACTCATTAACCGGTTATCTGTATTAATTGTGACTCGAAAACGTAACTTTGCGAGAGCACCAATCGGATGTGAAGCGATATCTTTTGCCGCACCGGTTTGTAAATTCGACGTTGGGCAGAGTTCCAGTGGAATACGGCGATCTCTTACATATGCTGATAGGCGACCAAGTTTTGGTTTTGATCCAGTGAAATCAATATCCTCGATGATGCGCACGCCATGACCTAAGCGTTCAGCGCCACACATTTGAATTGCCTGCCAGATTGATGGCAGACCATAAGCCTCGCCTGCGTGGATTGTGAAGTGAGCATCTTCTTGCCTCAAATAATTAAAGGTATCTAATTGATTTGTCGGAGGGAAACCATCTTCCGGTCCAGCGATATCGAATCCAACTACGCCAAGGTCGCGATACTTCACAACCTTTTCAGCAATCTCTTGTGCATGTGAATTTTGTCTAAGCGCACACAAAAGAGATTCAACTCTGATCGTAAATCCTTCGGCTTTCGCTTCTACTTCACCAAGTCGATATCCGACAATTGTTGCTTCAATAACTTCGTCTAGCGTTAATCCCTTTCGAGTAAACAACTCTGGAGCGCCACGTACTTCGGCATAGACCACACCATCTCTTGCTAAATCAAGTGCGCACTCTTTTGCCACACGAATTATTGCCTCTTTTGTTTGCATCACAGCAATTGTGTGTTCGAAAGTTTCGATATAGCGGACCAATGAACCAGAATTGCAAGCTTCGTAGAACCAATCGCCAAGAGCTTCTGGATCGCTAGCAGGAAGTTTGTAATTAATTTCCGCTGCTAATTCAATAATTGTTTGCGGTCTGAGGCCGCCATCTAAGTGGTCATGAATTACCGCTTTTGGCAATCGTTTAATTTGTTCGGCCGTTGGAATACTTGTAAGTGTCATCTCATCCCTCTATTTTCTCAATTATAAGAGGTAAGCGATCAGCAACCGAACCATCTTGACTAATTGTAAAAGATCCATCTAGCGCACGTAGGGCGCGTTCAAAGCGAGCAGGTTCATCTGCATGCAAGGTATAAATCACTTCACCTTTCTTTATTTGCGCGCCAGGTTTTGCATGAATTTCAATTCCAGCACCTAGTGAAACGCTCTCACCCTGCTTTGAACGGCCGGCACCTAAACGCCAAGCCGCAATTCCAACTCCCATAGCATCCATTGAAGAAAGGGTGCCATCCGAAGTTGCGGTAACTTCAATTTTCTCTTTTGCTGTTGGCAGCTTTGCATCAGGATCTCCGCCTTGTGCACGAATCATTGCTTTCCAACTATCCATCGCCGCACCGTTCTTAAGCGCATCTGCTGGGTCCATCAATTGTTTGATTCCTGCAGCATCTAACATTTCACCCGCTAGCACCAAAGTAAGTTCAACAACATCTCTTGGTCCACCACCCGCTAAAACTTCAACTGATTCCCGAACTTCGAGGGCATTGCCAGCTGTTAAACCAAGTGGAACATCCATTGCAGTAACCAACGCTCTGGTTTTTACGCCAGCACGCTTTCCAAGTTCAACCATAACTCTTGCAAGCTCGCCCGCTTTTTTTGGATCAGACATGAATGCACCTGATCCTGTTTTTACATCTAAGACAAGCGCGCTTGTACCTTCAGCAATTTTTTTACTCATGATGCTTGAGGCGATTAATGGAATTGCTTGTACCGTTCCAGTTACGTCACGGAGTGCATAAAGCTTCTTATCAGCAGGTGCCAGGCCAGCACCTGCCGCACAAATTACCGCGCCACAGCTCTTAATAACTTCTAACATCTCTGCATTTGTAAGTGAAGCGCGCCAACCCGGTATCGATTCCAATTTATCTAAGGTGCCACCCGTATGACCAAGACCTCGTCCAGAAAGTTGGGGAACAGCACCACCACAAGCAGCAACTAACGGTGCTAGTGGCAAAGTTATCTTGTCGCCAACACCACCAGTTGAATGTTTATCAACGGTTTTGCGATCTAACATCGACCACTCCATGCGCTCACCGCTATTTATCATCGCATCGGTCCATCGTGAAATTTCGCGAGAATTCATGCCATTTAACAGAATTGCCATAAGCAAAGAAGACATCTGCTCATCAGCAACTTTGCCCTTCGTATAAGCGTCAATGATCCAATCAATTTGCAGATCCGAAAGTTCATTTCGATCTCGTTTTGCGCAGATTATTTCAACAGCATCAAAGGCTTCGCTCATTTTAATAAATCATCCGGACCAAATGCCCAAGGTAAAAGCGTCGACATAAGGGCTGGACCATCAGGGGTCATAAATAATAAATCGCTTCCGCCATGCTCAAAAAGTAATTGGCGACAACGCCCGCATGGTGAGAGGAAGTTCCCATCTGCATCAACACAAACAGCGGCAACTAACCTGCCACCGCCACTTGCAATCAAATTTGATACCAAACCACATTCGGCGCACAGTCCGAGTCCATAACTCGCATTCTCAACATTGCAACCAGAAATAATTCGACCATCATCTACTAGCGCAGCAACTCCCACAGGAAACTTTGAGTAAGGGGCGTAGGCCTTCTTCATAATATTTTTTGCCTCTAAATGAAGTTGATCCCAATTAATCTCCATAATTAGTGCGATCCTCCACGTAGATAAGGAATTCCGTCAGCAGCTGGCGCCCTAACTCGTCCTACTAATCCGGTAACGGCGATAATCGTGGCGATGTAGGGAACCATCAACATGAATTCAGATGGAATCGAAACCCCAATAATTGTTAGTGTGCTCTGCAAGTTATCCGCGAAACCGAAAAGTAATGCTGCGAAAACTGCACCAATCGGGCTCCACTTACCGAAAATTAACGCTGCTAGTGCGATGAATCCTGCACCAGCAGTCATCTCTTTCCCAAAGGCGCCTACAGAACCAACTGTGTAATAAGCACCTCCTACACCTGCAACCAAACCGGCAATCATCACATTTTTGAATCGGAGTTTATTTACATCAATCCCGACGGTATCAGCTGCAGTTGGGTGTTCACCGATTGCTCTAGTGCGCAACCCCCATTTGGTTTTGAATAGTGCGTAAGTAATTGAAGCAACAATTGCGAACATTATGTAAACAACAATTGATTGACTGAAGAAAATGGGTCCTAAAATAGGAATTTTTGAAAGTATTGGCAATTCAATCTTATTGAAAGTAGGAGCAGTGTTCCAAGTGTTTTGATATGGAACCAACAATTTCTTATACAAGAAATCAGTAAGTCCAATAACTAGAACATTTAGTACAAATCCAAGAATTACCTGATCCACCGAGAACTTAATTGCAAATGTTGCAAGAAGAAATGAAATCGCCGCTCCCGCTATCGGAGCCGCTATAAGTCCCCAGACAGTTTTGTGGGTAAGGCTTGCTACTACCCCAGATACGAAGGCGCTAGCTAATAGTTGGCCTTCGATTGCAATATTTATTACTCCTGAACGCTCACAAATAAGTCCAGACATCGATCCAAAAATAAGCGGGACAGCAAGAAGCAGCGCACCTTGAAGTAAACCTGTCAATGGAATGAATTTCCCAGAAGCCGCCCAAGTAATAAATGACATCAAAATTCCAAATGAAGCTACCCCAACTGGAACTATTACTTGAATCCGCTTTCGGTAGGCAAGAATCGCAAGCAAGCTAGCAACCAAGGAAATACCAGAGAAAATTTTTGATCCAGTTGCTGACGCAATTATCCATTCCTTAATGAGAACCCACTCATTATTTAACACAAAACCAAATGTGGTTTTCGCTTTTCCGGGACTTAGAAACCCGAAATAAAGCAGGGAGAAAAGAGAAAGGCCTGTAATAACTATTACTCCACGAAATCTACGTTTCTCGACATTGGATCTAATCTCGCTCATCCGTTCCAGCCCTTCGAAGTTAGTCCTGCGGATGAATTGATCTTCTTCAATCTAAACACGAAGCGAACAAATGTAGGTGCCGCAATAAATAGCACAATTAAAGCTTGGGTAACAAGAACGATATCTAATGGAACTCCCGTGCTTGATTGCATTGTTCGGCCTCCCGCATGAAGCGCACCGAAAAGAAGTGCCGCAAAAACTGTTCCAAGAGGTTGTGCTCGACCCAGAAGAGCGACAGTAATTGCATCAAAACCAAATGAACCAGCGATATCTGCATTTAGCGCATGTTCACTTCCAAGTACTTGAACTGCGCCACCCAATCCTGCGAGAGCGCCACAAATCGCCATTGTTGCTGTCAGAACAAACGGTACTGAAATTCCCGCAGTCTTAGATGCGGCACTATTTGCACCAACTGAACGAAACTTATAGCCGATTGTCGTCTTTGTTAGTAGCCACCAAACAAAGACTGCAGCAGCAAGCGCAATAAATATTCCTGCATGAATTCGCAAATTAGCACCTGCAAGGAGCGGCAATCGAGCGCTCTGATTTACTTCAGGGGCAATTGGATCGATTCGGCCAGGTCGCAAGAATTGACTTGTTTTTAGAGTCCATAAAATAAAATAGCCAGCAATGTAATTCATCATAATCGTCAAAATAACTTCATGGGCTCCTGTTTTCGCCTTCAATAATCCCACTGCTCCACCCCAGATTGCCGCTAACACCATTCCCGCTAAAGCTGCCGCTATTACGTGAATAACAATAGGGAGGTGGAAATGAAAACCCACATATGAAGCACCAATCGCGCCAAAAATAAATTGCCCCTGGGCGCCGATATTGAAGAGGCCAGATTTAAATGCCAGTGCAACTGAAAGACCAGTCAAAATTAATGGGGTCGAAATAACAATAGTTTCAGATAACGGGTAGAAGCCCTGGAAGAAGTTATGGCCCTTAGTTAAATTGATATCGAAAATCGAACCTTGAAAGAGAGCGAGATAGGCATTTCCTGCGGTAGCAACCGCGCTCTTAATAAAGGTTAAAGGTGATCCAATTTTGCTTAGAACTTTGGCATCTGAGAAAGCAATAATGAGACCTGTTAAAGTGAAAGCTAATCCGAAAGATAGCCCTGGCAATTTAATTGCTTGTCCGAATTTGACGAGTGAATTACGCATTACGCACTTGCCTTCTTTGCAGCGACGCCTGCCATCAAAAGTCCTAGCTCTTCACGAGTAACATTCGAATCTACAATGTCGAGAATTTCCCCGCGATACATAACCGCTATTCGATCAGCAAGAGCCATAACTTCATCAAGTTCGGTACTAAAAAGGATTACACCTCGACCCGCATCACGTTCGGCAAGTATTCGCTCATGTACGAATTCAATAGAACCAACATCTAGACCACGAGTTGGTTGAGAGGCTACTAAAACTTTGACAGGTCTAGATAACTCCCGAGCAATAACAACCTTCTGCTTATTTCCGCCAGATAGTGTTGAAACGGCATCTGATACGGATTGCGCCCTGATGTCGAATTCTTTTGCTCTCTTCTCCGCCTCCGCCATAACAACTCCTGCTGAAAGCATAATTCCATTTGCATAAGGGGCTTGATCATGTAAATCAAGAATCAAATTCTCGGCTATTGAAAAGCTACCGACTAAACCATCCAACTCGCGGGATTCTGGGATAAAAGCAATACCTGCATGCAACGAGTCGTAAATACTTGCTCCACTTATCTCTTTGTCATCCAGCAGAATCGATCCCTCAATGTGATCTTCTAAGTTGATAAGTGCTCGGGCTAGTTCGGACTGACCATTTCCTTGAACCCCCGCGACAGCTAAAACCTCACCGGCACTAACGTGAAAGTTAACTTTGTTTACAACAGCCGCACCTAAAGTATTCCGAACTGTTAAATCTTTTGCCACCAGAATTGGGCTGCCAATTTCATGTTTAACCTTCTCAGGCGCTAGATCAACAGCCCTGCCCACCATTAGTGAGGCAAGTTCACCCTCGGACGTTTGCGGCGATACCGCCCCGACAACTTTGCCGCGTCTAATAATTGTGATTTGATCCGCAACTTCTCTAACCTCACGCAACTTATGAGTAATAAAAATAATTGAGGTGCCCTTAGCTTTTAGTTCGCGCATTGTTTTCAGTAGCTCATCAGTTTCTTGCGGTGTCAAGACTGCTGTCGGTTCATCGAGGATTAGAACTTTTGCCTCATAGATAAGTGCCCTAATAATCTCCACTTTTTGTTGAATGCCAACCGGAAGAGTTTCAACAATGGCATCCGGGTTAACTTCAAAGCCGAAATCTTTTGATACTTCTTTGATTGCCAGCCTCGCTGTTTCTATATCTAAAGCACCAAACTTTCCGCTTTTCTCATGTCCGAGCACAATATTTTCTGCAACAGTGAAAACTGGAATCAGCATGAAATGTTGATGAACCATTCCGATACCCGCACTTAGCGCGTCACTTGGTTCCGTAATGTTAACTGCTTTTTCATCAACTAAAATTTCGCCTGAATCCGCTTTGAGCAATCCGTAGACAATATTCATTAAGGTGGATTTGCCGGCGCCATTTTCGCCGAGAATCGCATGGATTTGTCCAGTTTCGACACGTAAATTTATTGCATCATTGGCGGTAAAGGAACCAAAGGTTTTTGTAATTCCACGAAGTTCTAATGACACCGTGGAATCTTAGCGAATTAATGTGCAAAAAAATAGGAGGCCCGATTGCTCGGTGCCTCCTATTTTTAAAGTTAATTAATGATTAATTAACCTTTAGTGTTCCAGCGATGATTGCACCACGAATGGTACGTACTTCAGTTTTCAGACTTCCTGGCACACGAGCTGATAGATCGTGGTACTCAGCAATTGAAACACCCTTGTTCTTTAGTGTTCCAACATACTTGTCACCAGTGAACTTCTTAGAAGCCACATCTTTTGCTACGGACTTGATTGAAGCACCGATCTCTTTTACAACTGTTGTAAGGAGAATTGACTTACCAGCTGTTAGAAGGCCGTAACCATCTGAGTCAACCCAGATAGTTAGTGACTTCTTGCTCTTTTCAGATTCTGCAGCGTATGGCGCTCCAAGGCTTCCACCTACAGGAAGGATTACATCCGCACCCTGTTGTTCGAATCCCTTAGAAATTGTTAGCGCTTTGGCTTGATCAGAGAAGTTACCTACGAATGTTCCAGACTTTGGATTTGCTGGATCCCAACCAAGAACCTGCACGTTCTTGCCCTTTTGCTTGTTGTAATAAGCAACACCACGAGCATATCCATCCATGAAAATTGTAACTGTTGGATATGGAGCTCCACCGTATGTCGCGACCTTGCCGGTCTTTGACATTCCTGCTGCCAAGTAACCTGCCATGAAAGCGGCTTCGTCAGTTTGGAATGTAAGTCCCTTTACGTTTGGAACATTCTTGCAGTTCCAGTTTGCATCGCAATCTTGACCAGCATCGTCAACTACTGCGTACTTAATCTTTGGATTTGCCTTTGCAGACTTAACAATTTCTGCTGAAATCGCGAAACCAACACCAACGATTAAATCGCAACCCTTGTCAACAAACTTCTTGATATTTGGTGCGAAGTCTGCTGAAGAAGTAGCAGGTAGATATTCAGCAGTTGAGACAGTTGATGCTTGTGCACCTTTCCAGGCGCCTTCGTTAAATGAACGATCGTCTACGCCACCAGTATCTAGTGCAAGACAGAGTTTAATTTTTGCTGCTTGTGAAGCGGGAGCAACTGCAACACCTGTAATAAGTGTCAAAGATGCAACAACCGCCATGAGCTTTAATGACTTTTTCAAAGCGCCTCCTGATTTAACCCTTGTGAAAGGGATTGATGTGCGCGCAACCCTATCGCCCACCAAATTTCAATCAAGTTTCAAAGTGTCATGGCGCGGCAAGAAACTCTCAACCTAAACTCTAAAGTTCTGGGTTGCTTGCGACTACTGAACCTAAAAAGTGCCGGAAATGACAGTGCTTTGCTTTAACCTTCACACATGTCGCCCTCAACGCCAAAAATCTCGCGGTCGAATTTCGATCCACCCGCAGATAATTGGCAACCGGGGTTTAGTGAACTTGGGCTACCGCTGAAGGATGTCACTTTCATTGTCCTAGATCTAGAAACTACTGGTGCCTCCCCGGCTCAAGGTTGCGCAATAACCGAGATTGGCGCTGTTGCTGTCCGCGGCGGTGAAATACTTGCGGAATTTTCCACCTTTGTGAATCCCAAAGTTCCACTCCCGGAATACATAACAAATCTAACTGGCATCACCGATGAGATGTTGAGCGATGCACCACAAATTGCTGAAGCGTATGAAAATTTTATAAAATTCATTAGCGCCCATAGTGAAAATGGTGCTCCATATTTTGTAGCGCACAATGCGCCCTTCGACCTTGGTTTTTTGAAAGCTGCTGCCCGCTCACTCTCCGAGCCCTGGCCAAAGCATGAAGTACTCGACACTGTGAGGTTTGCACGACTTGTTGTTGAACGTTCAGAAATCCTAAATTACAAACTTGGCACTTTGGCAGAATTTTTCCAAACGGCTGCTCTTCCGACTCACAGGGCGCTCGATGACGTTAAAACTACAGTCGAAGTTCTGCACCGTTTAATTGAACGGGCGGCAGGATTTGAAGTATTTACTATTCAGGATTTACTGCAATTTATGAAGCGACTTCCAGAGAAGAAATTCAAACCTTAATTAACGATTGGCTACAGTTCTAGATTGAAGTAAACCCGCAACCTTTGAAGCCAAGTTAAAGGGATCGATTGGATGAATCACAACATCATCGGCCTTCGACCAGGAAGCAAGCCAATTATCTTGAACCCGTCCTGTGATGACTAATACGGGTGGGCAGTTGAACACTTCATCTTTCAATTGTCGAGCTAGACCTAAGCCACCTTCAGGAACCGCCTCACCATCAAGAATGAAAAGATCAACCGCCCCTTTTGAATCTAGGTAAAGGCGAAGGGCCGGGCCTGTGGCGAACTCAATAATTTGATGCTCTGGAATCTCTGCTGAAACTCTGCGACCCAACGCTGTTATAACCGAGGACCTGACAGATGAATCATCTGAGTAGAGCGCAATTTTTAGGTTCTTTTCCGCAGCCATGGCCGAAAGTCTAGCCGCCAGTGACGCCAATTAATCGCGATATTTGCTCGGAAAATTCGTGATGAGTTTCACCCAAAGTAGCAGCCGTCTCAAGGGTAAAACATCTCATTTGGTCCAGGAATCGTGAATAATCCCCCTATGACAACCAGTCCAGCAGCCATGCAAACATCGGCCCCTCAAAAGGTTAACCGTCCAAATATCGTTGCAGTTGGAACAATCGTCTGGCTGGCAAGTGAGTTGATGTTTTTTGCGGCGCTCTTTGCAATGTACTTCACTACTCGCGCTGTGCAAGGACCAGATGTTTGGCTGGAGTCAACGGGGCTATTAGATATTCCCTTTGCAGCAACCAACACAACAGTCCTAGTTCTTTCTTCCGTAACCTGTCAATTCGGTGTTTTCGCAGCAGAGCGTTTTCAAGCTAAGCGCTTAGGTTCGATCTGGCAATTTAATAAATGGGGAATGCGCGAATGGTTTGCTCTTACTTTTCTGATGGGCGCCTTCTTCATCGGTGGCCAAGTTTATGAATATGCAAATTTAGTAAGCGAAAGCCTGACGCTCTCTTCAAATGCTTACGGTTCAGTTTTCTATATGACAACTGGCTTCCACGGTATGCACGTTACCGGTGGCTTAATCGCATTCTTAATTGTGATGATTCGAGTGTTCCGTGCCCAGAAATTCGGCCACAAACAAGCCCAAACTGCAATTGTTGTTTCTTACTACTGGCACTTCGTTGACATTGTTTGGATCGCGCTTTTTTCTGCAATCTATTTAATAAAATAATGGAGATGGTGAATAATTGAAAAAGGTAAGAATTAATTCAGGGATCAAGAAGATCTCTCGCTATCGCCGCCATAGCTTTGCTGGCCCCGCGCTATTAGTTGTTGCGCTGATTTCACTAGGTGCCACATTTCAGGTTGCAAGTGCGCTTCCAAGCACAACCAAGATGGAGACAACTGTTAAGTCAACGCAAATTGAAGAGGGTAAGCGAATATTTGCTCTTGGTTGTTCTTCATGTCACGGACTTAATGCAGAAGGCGGTTCGATAGCGCCTTCTCTA
>CAEZZG010000002.1_pt1 | contig 125746 bp, 124 predicted proteins | sample 7266311 | NCBI WGS metagenome assembly CAEZZG01 (sample SAMEA6813955, study PRJEB35770) | uncultured Actinomycetes bacterium | biome: Freshwater; feature: Freshwater reservoir; material: water | place: Czech Republic | collected 2016-08-15 | depth 30m m
ATTTAGTTGATGCAGGTTCAATGGCGGAAGCCAAAGCCCGCGGCAAGGTTAGAATGGAAGGCAAGGAATATGTAATGTCCGATGGCGATGTAGTGGAATTTAGGTTTAATAACTAATGACAAAAATAAGATACGAGAAAAGCCCATATATAACTGGCGAACTCAAGAAGCGCGATGAACTTCGTAACGTAGCGATCATTGCTCACGTGGATCATGGCAAGACCACATTGGTCGATGCGATGTTGACTCAATCAGGTGCGTTTTCCGAGCACCAGAAAGAGGGCGAGAACCGCGACCGTGTTATGGACTCGATGGATCTTGAACGCGAAAAGGGAATCACAATTCTCGCGAAGAACACATCCATTCGCCGCGGCGTCCAGACTGTAAACATTATTGACACCCCAGGTCACGCAGATTTCGGTGGTGAAGTAGAACGTGGACTAGAAATGGTTGACGGTGTAATTCTTCTAGTCGATGCATCTGAAGGACCACTTCCACAAACTCGCTTCGTACTTCGTAAAGCGCTAGAGAAGAACCTTCCAGTAATTTTGGTAATCAATAAAGTTGATCGCCCCGATTCACGTATTCCAGAAGTTGTTGACGAGGCTTACGGCTTATTCATGGATCTCGATGCGAATGATGATCAAATTGAATTCCCAGTTGTCTACGCATCAGCTAAAGCTGGTCGCGCATCAATGAATCGTCCAGAAAATGGCGTAATGCCAGATCGCGAAAACTTGGATGCGTTATTCGAAGTTATCTTCAATACGATTCCGGCTCCGGTTTATCACGAAGGTGCGCCACTACAAGCACACGTTACAAACCTTGACTCATCTCCTTATCTTGGTCGTCTTGCACTATGCCGAATTCGCGAAGGCATAATCAAAAAGGGCGAGAACGTAATGTGGATGAAGACTGATGGAACTAGTGAACGCGTAAAGATTGCTGAACTACTTATTACTAATGGTTTAGAGCGCGTACCTGCACTCGAGGCTGGTCCTGGAGATATCGTCGCGATTGCGGGAATTGAAACAATTACCCTGGGCGAAACTCTTGCAGATCTCGAAAAGCCACATGCACTGCCACTAATCATCGTTGATGAACCATCTATTTCGATGACAATTGGTATCAATACTTCACCTATTGCAGGACAAGAAGGAAAACTTCTTACTGCGCGCCAAGTTAAAAACCGTCTTGATGCCGAACTAATCGGTAACGTCTCACTTCGCGTTCTAAATACGGAACGTCCTGATACTTGGGAAGTACAGGGCCGAGGCGAATTACAACTTGCAGTACTAGTTGAAATTATGCGCCGTGAAGGTTTCGAACTAACTGTCGGTAAGCCACAAGTAGTTGTGAAGATGGTTGATGGAAAACTTCAAGAGCCAATGGAACGCCTTTCAATTGATATTCCAGAGGATTATCTTGGAGTTGTAACTCAACTTATGGCGCTTCGTAAGGGCCGTATGGAACAAATGGTTAACCATGGAACTGGTTGGATCCGCATGGATTACAAAGTTCCATCACGTGGGCTTATTGGATTCCGTACCGAATTCTTAACTGAAACTCGCGGAACCGGATTGCTGCACCACGTGTTTGATGGTTACGAAAACTGGAATGGTGAAATTCGCACCCGTCTTAGCGGATCACTTGTTGCCGATCGTCGCGGAACTGTTACTGCTTACGCAGTTGATGGTGTTCAAGAGCGTGGCGTTATCTTCCTAGAAGTTGGAACTGAAGTTTATGAAGGAATGATTGTTGGCGAGAATTCACGTACCGAAGATATGGATGTAAATATTGTTCGCGAAAAGAAGCTTACAAATATGCGTTCATCTGGTGCTGATGATGCCAACCGAATTATTCCGCCAAGGCTTCTAAACCTTGAGCAAGCTCTTGAGTTCTGTCGCGAAGATGAGTGTGTTGAGGTAACTCCAAAGCACGTTCGAGTTCGCAAGACCATTCTTGATCAAAATGAGCGAGCACGTAACGTTGGTCGCGCCAAGAAGGTTAATCAGAACGCTGAATAACCGGTTTTGTCGGTGACCTTGGGTTAGATATCCCTATGGCCCGAAGCGAGAAAACTGCTCGAAAGATTGAGCTGATTCGTCCTGTCGTTGCCTCTGCCCTTTTCGTGCCGAGCGCTGAACAGGCTTCGGTTATCGATTCCAACGTCCCACGGCTCATTGTTTACGGTGGACCAGGAACTGGAAAGAGTGCAACGCTGATTGAAAGCGTTGTTGCCCAAATTAAATCGGGCTTCGATCCCAATTCAATTTTGATTTTAACTTATGGTCGTGAACGCGCATCAGAGTTGCGAGATCAAATAGTTATTCAATCTGGCGCAAGTGCATTTGAGCCAATTGTTCGAACCTTTCACTCACTTGCTTTCTCAATTATTAATGCGAAACAAGGTGAGAGCGAACCGGGATATGTATTAATTTCCGGCGCCGAACAAGATTCATTTATCCGTGAACTATTAGCGAACCCTGAATTCTCACCACAAGTTAACTGGCCAAAGGCGCTAGAACCGGCTCTTACAACTAAGGGTTTTGCTCGTGAACTTCGCGATTTAATTCTTCGAGCAAGTGAACGTAACTTTACATATAAGCAGTTAATCGAAAGTGGGCGCTTGCTCAACGAACCTTGGTGGGAAGCAGCCGCTAATTTCTGGAAGATTTATGATGAAGTTCTAGCAATTCGCTATGGCTTTATCTCTGGATCGGCCCAGCGCATAGATTCAAGTTCCATTATTTCGCAAGCAATTTCAGATTTGAACTCCAAGCCAGATATTCGCAGCTCCTTTCAGAACAAATTCAAATTAATCATTGTTGATGAATTTCAAGAGAGCGATAACTCACATCGCCAACTTCTTAATTTATTAGCCAGTGATCGAGTTGTTTTATTTGCCGACCCACAATCAGCAATCGGTCAGTTCCGAGGCGCAGATCCCGAAGGCGTGCGTGCATATGCAGACACAAATGGGTATCAAGAGCTGCACTTAACATCAGCAATTCGTACACCGGCTTCGATTACTGATTTAAGTAATGCGATTGCGACGAAGTTTCGAAATCCTGCCAAACCCTTAAACTCCACCAATGAGGCTACTTCGGCGATAGATGTTGCAAAGTTGGCGAGCCAATCCGATTGCGCCAATTACATTGCTCATGCCTTTCGAACAGCGCACCTACGAGATGGAATAGCTTGGTCAGAGATGGCGGTAGTTCTTCGCTCTCCTGGCGCCGGAGTTTCTGCAATCTCTCGAGCATTTGCCCTAAACAATATTCCTATTCAAATAGATTCAGGTGCGCTAGCACTTGGGGAAAATCCCGCGATAAAGCCAATTCTAACTATCGCCCAAATTGCCTTAGGCAAAATTAAATTGATACCAAGTAATTGGGATTTGATCGAAGAGATTCTCTTCTCAGAATTTGGTGGTGCCGATGCGCTATCACTACGTCAGATGCGAATTGATATCGGAAAAATTCGTGAATCCGGCGATGATGCAAAAACTTCTACTCAAATCATTCTCGAGATTCTGGATCACAACGATGCGCCGCTTCCTTGGGAACAATTGCTTTCACTTAAGCGAGTAGCAGATGTAATTGCCGAGGCTCGAAAAGTAGTGCGCATGAATTCCAAGGGAAATAACAAAGTTGATATTGCAGATTTAATTTGGGCCATCTGGAATACCGCGAAGAATTATGAGGGCGATTCACTTGCGACGACCTGGCGCAATCGGGCGCTGAAGGGCGGTGCTCGTGGCGCCGCGGCAGACCGAGATTTAGATGCTGTCATAACACTCTTTGAATCCGCTCGTCGCTTCGCAGAACGTATGCCTGGTTCTGACCCACAACTATTTTTAGATCAATTACTTAGTGAATCAATTCAATCTGATGCAATTGCGGCTCGTGGTCAACGTGGCGAAGTTGTAAGTGTTTTAACAGTTCATAGCGCAAAAGGTTTGGAGTGGGATTTAGTTGCGATTACAGGTCTACAAGAAGGGGTGTGGCCTAATTTGCGGCAACGCGGTTCACTTCTTGGCAGCGAACGACTCGTTGAATCGGAGCGAAGCCAATTGACTGCCCGCCGCGAAATTGAAGCAAGTGCTGCGAGTGCACTTATAGAAGATGAACGCAGACTCCTAAATGTGGCTATTTCTAGGGCTAAACGCGCCTTAGTCGTTACGGCATACTCTAAAGAAGATGACTCCGAACCATCGCAATACTTTGAAGATATTTTCGAATTTGTTCATGGGGTTTCATCTATCGATTCTGAAAACGTTGAACTTCCAAGAGCGCTTACCCCACAAGCTTTAATTTCGACGCTTCGTCGCGATCTAGATAATCCAAATCCAGCGAAGCAAGAGTTCGCAGCAAAGTTACTTAATACTTTGGCCGCAAATGAGATTCAAAGTGCCAAGAGTGAAAATTGGTTGGGTTCGTTAAAACTAAGTAGTGATGAACCAGTTCTGCCAAAAGAAGCCCAAGTTTCAGTATCACCGAGCAACCTTCAATCATTCTCGGAATGTGGACTTAAATGGTTTATCGAAAAAAGCGGTGGTCGCGATGGCGATTCGACGGCGCAATTACTCGGTATTGCAATTCACTCACTTGCCGCAATGCTTAAGAGCGAACCTGGTTTAACTTATGAAGAACTTGCTACCCGGTTAGAGAGTGGTTGGCAGTTAATTGATGGAAATAAAGGTTGGGTTAGAGATTATAAATTCAAAGAAGCACTTGAAAAGTTAGAAAAATTCTACAAGTGGCATTCTGAAAACAAATCAAAGCGAACTTTATTTGCGGTGGAAGCAGAATTTGAAAAAACTATTGGTCGTGCGCTATTTAATGGCAGCGTTGACCGAGTTGAAATTGACGAAGAAGGTCGGGTCTACATAGTTGACCTAAAGACTGGCGCCCCAGATGTCACTAAGAAGAAAGCCGAAGATCATAAGCAACTTGCCGGATACCAACTCGCAGTTTATGAAGAGGCCTTTACTGGCGAATCACCAGGCACGTTGAGTGCAGGCGCCGAACTTCTATTTTTAGGCACAGATAATAAATCTGCATCAGCAAAACCTCAACCAGTTAAAGAGCATGAAGTAATTAAGGCAGAAGTTATCGCCGCCGCTGATGCAATGTCAGCAAACGAATTCATCGCCACCGTGAATGATCGCTGCAGAACCTGCGCCGTTAAGGGACTTTGCCCCATCCAGCCCCAGGGTCGGTCGGTGATCGATCAATGAGCGAGATCAAGATTAAGTATTCAGCGGTAGATATCGGAAACGCCCTTCGCACAATTGATCCAAAGTTTAAGGGTCCAAGTCCAGAACAGATTCCAATTATTGAATCACTTCACTTAGGGCCAACTGTTGTAATTGCTGGCGCGGGTTCTGGAAAGACCGAAACCATGAGCGCCCGTGTTCTCTGGCTAGTTGCAAATGGAATTATTCGACCAGATGAAATCCTTGGCTTAACTTTCACCAGAAAAGCGGCGGGGGAACTCTCTTCTAGAATTCGAAAACGCCTTCGCCAACTTCGTAAAATCGGTTTGCTTCCGATTGATAGCGTAAGTAAATCCGAGATAGATATTGCAGTTACAGTCTCTACTTATCATTCATATGCAGGTCGCGTTCTAACCGAGCATGCAATCCGGATGGGTGTAGATGCAACAGCAGACCCAATTGGCGAGGCTGCGGCTTGGCAGATTGCAAATAATATTGTCAATAACTTTGCGAGCGAGGCTACAAACGGCAGTGATATTTCTCATGCTGCAAAAACAATCGTGGATAAAGTCATGGGCTTATCTGCAGCACTTGGTGAACATGGAAAGACAACTGCTGATATTCGGGCTTTCTGTGAAAGTGTTCTTGAGAAGTTTTCAACTATTTCAGATATCAAATCAAATGATCCTGTACGTAATTTAGAATCTTCACTAAAAGAGCGACTTGCAATTTTGCCGATGGTTGATGAGTATGAAAGATATCGACTAGAACGCGGGCTACTTACATTCAATGATCAGATGTCGCTAGTGGCAAAGTTAGTAAGTGGCGAGGCTGGAGGCGCTGAATTTACTGCCGAAATAATCTCTGCTGAACGCGCGAAATATAAAGTTGTTCTGCTCGATGAATATCAAGATACTTCTGTAAGCCAAGTTAAATTCCTATCAGCCCTCTTTGGTGATGGGCATGCCGTGACCGCTGTTGGGGACCCAAACCAAGCGATTTACGGGTGGCGCAGCGCAAGTGCCCAGACTCTCGATACCTTCGGAAAGAGCTTTATCGGTGGCTCACAAGCAACATGTATTGAACATAATTTGCTAACAACTTGGCGCAATGATGAAAACATCTTAGAGATAGCAAATCAAGCGGTCGATAAAATTGGTGAGTTAATAGTTGGTCGTGGTGGAAAAGCGGCGAGTGTAAAACGGTTGAAACTTCGTCCAGGTGCTGGAACTGGAACATTGCTCTGTGGTCAATATGAAACTCTTGCTATGGAAGCGATTGGGATTGCCGAGCACTTTGAGAAACATTGGTTCGCGCCCGAACGTACGGCCGATCCTGAAGAACCACAAACTTTTGCAGTCTTGGTTCGTTCCCGTAAATATATAAGTGAGATTGAACAAGCCCTTAGATCTAAGAATATTCCAGTCGAAGTTGTTGGCCTTGGTGGACTGATTCATGTGCCAGAAATTGCCGATATTTTGGCGCTTCTTAGAACTTTAACTTTTCCAGATAATGGCAGTGCGCTAATGCGATTACTTGCTGGACCAAGAGTTGCACTAGGTCCAAAAGATTTAGCCGTGCTTGGAAAATTTGCTCGCTCACTTGTTGCAAATTACGATCAATCATTAAGCAGGACTGTTGGCAAAATAATGGAGAGTTCAAACGCTGAAGTCATGGAAGCTGAAGACTTTGCTATCGGAAGTGCAATCGAAGCTTTAGAAGTATTTGACAAAGCGCCGCGGGCAAACTTTTCAGAAATTGGGTACGAGCGCTTACTTAAATTCTCCAAAGAGTTGCGCGAACTTCGCCGATATTTAACTGGCTCGATAACCGATGCCATCATGGAGGCTGAGCGATTCTTATTCCTTGATACTGAAGTTATGGTTCGCGATGGTTTTGCCCAAGGTCGCAAACATCTAGATGCCTTCTTGGATGAAGCCGGTAAATTCCAACGAAATGGTGGAACGATCTCAACCTTCCTTGAATGGTTGAAGATTGCCGATTCCGAAGAGGGTGGTCTAAAGCCAGTATCTGTCGCCGCTAATAAGCACGCGGTTCAGATTCTTACAATCCATGCGGCAAAGGGCTCGGAATGGGATTTCGTTTCAGTGCCCGGTTTAGTTACAGATAACTTTCCAAGTTCAGGCAAGAGCCTAGATCTCTGGACTTCAAACTCAGCAGCGATTCCAATCTCACTTCGTGGCGATGCTAAACAATTCGATGACTTTGAGTTTCCTGCTGGATCCCCAAAACATGTCGAGGTGCGAAAAGCCCTTGATGCTGTTAAGGATTCCTGGAAGAAGCGGCGTGAAGAGGAAGAGTGGCGGTTGGCATACGTCGCATTCACCCGAGCAAAAATAAATTTATTGGCAACCGCATCTTGGTTTGGGAATGGAATGGATTCAGTTGAAGCCAGCGCCCTTTATAACTTGGTTGAAGCCGTAGTTGATTCAGTCGATTCTAAAAATAAGATCTTTGAGATGGCAAAACCAACTACCGAAAATCCAATACGGACCAATCCTCGAAGTGGAAGTTGGCCTGTTAGATCCGCTCGCGCAGAGCAAGTCACAAAATCGGTTGCATTTGTTTCTACTATTTCTGCTTTTGCTACTCCAGAAGATTTGCTTAGCGCTGCTAAATCTCCAGAAGAGATTAGTTTGGCTAATGATGCAATCGCGCTAATTGTGGAGAGTAGAGCGCGAAAGGAGAGCCTAAGTGTGAACTTGCCAACTCGGATGTCAGTTTCCACGCTAGTGAATCTCGCCAAAGATCCAGACGAACTCGCGTTAAATATTCGCCGCCCAATGCCAAATCACATTGATAAATATGCCAGACGCGGAACTGCATTCCACCTCTGGGTGGAAGCGCAATATAAAGATCCACAAGTATTAGATGATGAAGTTCTAGATATTTCCAGCGCAGATCCAGATGGCTTGCCGTTAGAAGAGTTGAAAGAGAAGTGGCTTGCAAGTAGTTGGGCGAAGCGAGATCCCGCACCTGGTGGGATCGAAGTGCCATTCGAAACAGTTCTTGGCGGTGTACTACTTAGAGGGCGAATTGATGCGGTTTATGAGGCTGATGGCCGATATGAAGTTGTGGATTGGAAGACCGGTAAAAGTAAGAGCGGGGATGATTTAGCGGCCGCAGCAATTCAATTAGCGATGTATCGCTTGGCTTATTCGAAGTTGTATGGGATTCCACTCGAGAAAATCAGTGCAGCATTTCACTATATAGGTTCAAATGAGACTGTTCGTCCTGCAGATTTACTAAGTGAAGATCAGTTAATTTCAATTGTTACTGGTAAGTGATCGCTTATTTTACTCTCTAAGTAAATAGCATTAACCGCGCTCTGTTCCACGCTGTCACTAAGAATGTAATCAAATTGAATTTTTGGTTGCCAAGTCGGATAAGTTGCCATCTGAGATAAAGATTTCCACTTTGAGAATTTCACTGGAATTTCAAAGGGCAGGTTGAAATCCCCAAGCAGGATATGTTTACCGGGCATTTTTGTGAGCCAACGTTTCACCTTCCAAAGTTGGTAGAGATTTACAAATGGCACAAAAGAAAGATGCATATTTACTACCGTATATCCATTTTCAAGTTGAGCGGCAACGGCATATCTCGGTTCATCCTTAACATAGATGAACTTAATTTTAGGTCTAACGTTTTCACCAGCGGATGCATCAGGAAATGCCAGCGGTAAACCAATAAGTGATTTTCCGAGGGCCAAAACTTCCCATTTGAGGACTGGAATATTAGTTATCAATCCAATGCCATATGAAGGTGGTTTGTCATCACTCTGCACAAGTGCATCGGTAATTAAGTTCGCCTCACCCTTCCGGACTTTGCGCCAGCTAAAACCTGGTGTTCCAATAACACAACGCACAAAGCCAAAATATTTAGCGCTTAACTCACTTGCTATTTCTAAAACCTGAAAAACTTGATCTGAACGATCTTGATACGCGTCGATTTCTTGGACTCCAATAACGAAATCGGAATTTCCGACAGCTAAATCATGGGCGATAGCGCGCATATTTTCGGCACCTTGACCATGCAATAAATTCCAAGAGGTCAGTCGCATCACCGCACTTTATAAGGGATTTACGCCCATCTCGCTGTGAGTTGCGCTGGCTAGTAGGGTCTGCGGGTGAATGTTTTGAAGCTCCCATTGGCTAGCGAGGCGGTCGACCGCTCGGGCGAGCTTCGCTTGAAACCAGATGAACTATCAAGGCTCTGGCAAGAGGCGCGAATTCTGCACTTCGCATCGGGCAAGTTTCTGGTTAAATCAAATTTTGAATTAGATTTCCAAAGCGCCAGTCAAATTTCGCAACTTCGTGACGGCAAGAACTTCGCCGTCGGTGAAGAGTTATTCCTAGGCATCGATAAGGGAATTGCATATTTTGCTTGGTGCAGTGATGCAGTTGATTTTGAGAGTTTTGAATTGCTTGAAAGTTATAAGACCCTTAGAACTTTGGGAGATTATCTGCCACAACTTGAAATGGGTCTAGCAATTCATACGCAGGCAATTGCGAATTGGCATCACACTCACCAATTCTGCGCAAGATGCGGCGCCCCAACTGAAAGTGCAAATGGTGGTTCACTCCGCAAGTGCACATCTGATGGTTCTGAACATTACCCACGAACAGATGGTGCAGTAATTGTTCTAGTAAAAGATAAAGAAGATCGCGTTCTACTTGGTCGCCAGAAGATTTGGCCAGAGAAGAGATTCTCTTGCTTCGCTGGTTTCGTAGAACCTGGGGAATCATTTGAACAGACAGTGTTGCGCGAAGTATTTGAAGAGTCCGGGATCAAGGCAGATGAAGTTACCTATCTTGGGTCGCAACCTTGGCCATTTCCTGCGTCAATAATGATCTCTTTCTCCGCGCTTGCTACCAATCCAGATTTGGCAAAAGCAGATGGTGAAGAAATTGAAGAGATTCGTTGGCTAACTCGTGAAGAGATGCGCGAAGCTATTGCAGACCAATCACTTACCCTGCCGCCAAGTATGAGCGTTGCGCGCAAGATGATTGAATTTTGGTATGAGAAGTTCGGCGCAGATGTTCGAGATTTGTCCGGTAAGTAAATGGTTGCAGCAGGCGCAGATCAGATACTTGAAGCCTTAGATCCCGAGCAACGCGAAGTTGTTACCGCGGTTCGCGGCCCAGTTTGCGTGATTGCAGGAGCCGGAACCGGTAAGACCAGAGTTATTACCCACCGCATCGCATATGCAATTGCAATCGGAGTTACTGACCCAAGCAAAACTTTGGCTCTGACGTTTACTGCAAGAGCGGCTGGCGAGATGCGTGCTCGACTTCGCGGCCTGGGAATTCCAAATGCAACGGCTCGAACTTTTCACTCTGCAGCAATAAAGCAGTTGATGTATTTCTGGCCATATTCATTTGGTGGTTCATTTCCCTCACTTCTAACGATGAAATCTGGTGCGATTGCTGAAGCGTTAGGTCGCACAGATGCTGCGCTAGCGCCACAGACTTCTACGCTTCGAGAAATTGCAAGTGAGATCGAATGGGCTAAAGTTTTAGAAATTTCGCCAGATGAATATGTGGAATCTGCTCTCGGTGCTGGGCGCACTCTTAGAATTCCAAACAATAAGCCAGATAAAGCAAATTTCGAAGATATCTCGAAGGTTTATCAGGCATATGAAACTCTGAAACAACAAGAGCGAGCAATTGATTTTGAAGATGTTCTACTTCTCACAGTTGGAATGTTGGAGGAAGATCGCGATGTTCGAGAACGAATTCGCGACCAATATCGTTACTTCACGGTTGATGAATACCAGGATGTTTCACCGTTGCAACAACGTCTACTCAACTTATGGCTTGGGAATCGCGAAGATATTTGCGTCGTGGGTGATGCTGCTCAAACAATCTATTCCTTCGCAGGTGCAAGTTCTTCATTCTTGCTTGGGTTTACCAAACGCTTTCCTAAAGCCCAAGTAATCCGGTTATCTCGCGGCTATCGTTCTACGCCAGAAATTATTGGAACTGCAAATGCAATTCTTCGTCAAGGCGGAATGATTGGCGAGCATGGTCACGAGTTAGCATCGATGAATGAACATGGTGCTAAACCAGAGATTGCAAAATTTGATTCAAGCGCTAGCGAAGCGAATTTCATCGCCAAGAAAATTGCTGAACTTCGTGCGAAATCAGGCGACCGAGTTGAAGTTGCAATTTTGACTAGAACAAATGCGCAGTTAGATATCTTCGAGCGCGAACTTCGTGTCGCCGGAATTGACTCCCAAATAAAGAGCTCCGAGAAATTCTTCGAGCGAGTTGACGTGCGAGATGCGATGCGCGTTATTCGAAGTGCATCAGTCCTGCCAAGTGAAGGCGGCAATTGGTATATCGATTTGGTAGATGTTCTGCGCCCATTTGGGGAGACTGATTATGTTCATGCCTTTCTTGGCCTGGCTAAGTCGATGCAGGAAGAGGGCGCTCCAACTTTGCGAACCTATCTTCGCGAACTTGAGGATCGGGCCGAACAGAACAATCCACCAACCCTGCCTGGCGTAGTGCTTTCAACGCTTCATGCCGCAAAAGGCTTGGAGTGGGACCACGTCTTTTTGGCTGGCGTCAGCGATGGCGTTCTTCCAATGGGCAACGATATTGAAGAGGAGCGCAGGCTCTTTTATGTGGGCCTTACGCGGGCAAAGAGCGAACTCCATCTCTCATATTCAGGCAGCCCAAGCCCCTTCCTAACGGGCATTCTTTAATCTCGCTTTGATTTAATTAACTTGCGCCCTCAATGTGGCGTGAGTTACCCTTCTCTACATGTCACAACGATTCGCTCAAGTTACAGGCGCTCGCGGTATTGCCGCTGCGTCTAATTCTGCTGTTTCAGCAGTCTCAAACGCTTGGCGTACATCTTTCGTTGGGGCAGCAGCTAATACAGCTACTAACAAGCCATCAACACATAAGCGCTTTGCCTTCGCTGCTAATTACGCAGCCTATGCAAAGAGCGGATCCTGGAGCACTATCGGCTAATCGATAGTTAAAAGCCCCAGGGCCGCAAATCCTTTCAAAGGATTCGCGGCCCTTTTGCTTTTCCTATCCAAGCAAATCAACCAACTAACCCAACTAACCCAACTAACCCAACAAGAGAAAGCCAAACCTAGAAAAGACGGAGGTGAGAACAGTGACTGTTCTCTTCAGCGAACTATTAGTACCCGGATGGGCCGAAGGCCCAGATGCAAAGATTGGTGTGACCGCCTTTGCGGATTCATCAACGAAGCTTCCCTGCCATCTGGCAGAACCAGAAACCTTCTTCGCCGAGAGCCAAGCCGAGATTTCCTATGCCAAGGCTTTGTGCGGTGAATGCCCAATGCGTGCCAAGTGTTTAGAAGGTGCGTTATCTCGCGCTGAACCTTGTGGGGTTTGGGGTGGTGAGTTATTTGAGGATGGCAAAGTCATTCAAGCAAAGCGCACAGCTGGCCGACCAAGAATCAATCCAAGTATCAATCCAAGTATCAACCAACCTGAAAAAGAAGAAGTGCAGCTAGCTAGCTAGTTTCCCCGCTAATCAGATAAGACGCTGGCAGCCACAAGCAATATGTGGTTGCCAGTATCTATATTGATTGGCCATGGGATCAAATAAATTTATGCTCTGGGTCGCCCCGACTAATTCCGTGTGGTTTTGATCAGGTGCAATTTGATCAGGAGCATTTCTAGTAGCGCAAAATTCGATTACGTGAATGGCAATAATCCCTGACAAGAGCGCGACTTGTGCGGAGGGAAGTTCCAAACTTTTCACATGAGCACTATCTAAAGCCGCAATCAATTCGAACTCTTTGTGATGGGGATATTGTTCTGAGCGCCAAAGGTTTAAACAGTTTAAGCAAGGTGATTTTCCAGGAAGAACTATCGGGCCGATCTCAACTTTGTTTTCAATTAAATTTGAAATTGCCAGATGTGCAATCTCCTCACTCATCCATCGCTGTAGCGTTTCTTGGGGAATTGTTTCGGTCGAGATTATGAAATCTGGAACAGTGGGAAAAGTTGAATCTTGTGCTGGAAATAATTGCGAATTCCGTGCCAAATCGGCGATTACTGAGGCTTTTCGCATGCCAACATCACTGCCTCGAATCGCAAGGCCACATACCTCATCAGGTGCAATCTGAACCAGGGCGGCTGATGCAGCGGAGATACTTCGGTCGATAATCTTGACTTGGCTAAAGCCACTTGCCTGCAAGATGCTAAATAGCGAGAGCGCCAAGCGATTTCGACCAAAGATGATAATCGCAAAATTTCTTCGGCTAGTTATCAGTGATTCCGAACTTCTATCAATAGATACCGCAGGGTGCCAGCAATAAAGATTCTCTTCGGCACGCATCTTATTTACAGAACTAATTAAGTTTACCGGCGCAAATTCGCCTTCAACAAATGTAACCAATTGGGAAGTTCGGAATTCAATCAATTGCTCTCGAGATAGCAACTTCAAAATTTCAGCAATTTCGGATCTCGCTATTTCGCCATCATCACAATTGGTGCCATTGATATTTTTAGTGAGCAATTTATAGATTTTTTCTAGGGTATGCGAGCCATCTAGAAGTTGTAAGAGGCGCTTTGCTGATTCTGATTCCAATTCAATGCCACGGTGGCTAAATCCGACGTACATACAAGAATTGATCTCGCTGCCTATTTTAAAAAAATTTACGCCAGATCTAAGTCTGGGGAAACTGGCGGTGGCGAAGACAGAATTAAAGACAGAATCAAATTTAAGAGAGGTCATAACCGCGAGTATTTAGCAGTCAACTAGCAAGTGAAATTGATTGGCGTTTATTTGTGGAGCTGGCTTACTAATTTCACCTGACCGTATTCCTTAGCCCACAGTTTCGAATCCCAATAAAAAACGCCCCCTCGCTTTAACGAAGGGGCGCCTTAATTTTTATTTGGTGTTAATTAAGCCTTACCAAGAATGCGGTTAACTTTTGTTCCGCATACTGGGCAGATACCTTGTGCCATACGGCGACCAGACTCAGAGACTTTTACGTGACCTTCAAAAGCACGCTTCTCTTTGCACTTAACGCAGTAGGCCTCACCCTTATATTCTTCAGCCATTATGACCCTCCAATCGCCGCACTCTCAAAAGCTTGGGAGTATCCCGAGCTCTGCGTGCGTATGCGCTCACCATACCCCCGAACACGCTCACAACTTGGGATTTCACGCCTAAATTGGGGGTAACTCCAAGATTTCCTCGGGAGTTCCCACTGATCCCGCCTCATATCCCTCTAAAAAGGCCTCAGCCCGCACTTTCTCGGGGTATCGGGCAAGGAATTCATAGAAGTCATCTCCATGGCCAGCAATCCGCAGATGAATCAACTCATGGAATAGGACATATCGGATTACATAATCAGGTGCGCTATTTAGCCTCTCGGAAATTCTGATGGTCTTATCTACTGTTGTGCAAGATCCCCAGCGCTCGCGCATCACCCGCCAGGTAACAGATATCGGGCGCTCGTTAAAATCTGGCAGATACTCGGCCAAAATAAGATCACACAACTCCAACAGCGCGTTATCGCTCTTGCGCAACCGGTTCTCTCGCTTCAAAACGAGGTCAATCATCTCCGGAATCATTTCGAACTCCTGACGGCGACTCAACCTGTCAGGAATATGAATCTCAATCACCCCATTTTGACGAAAGGCGTTGAGAGTTCGCTTTCTACGTGAGCTTCTGATGACCCTAAATTCTGGAAGTCTTGATAAGAGCTCTTCATGCTCTTGCTTTATCGATTTTCTTGGAGTTAGCGCAGGCATATTCGGGAAGATATCGGCAAAAATTTCGCCTTGGATAAAGTTCTCCACGGAATTGGCGCTATCGCTACTCGGAGTAGAACTCACCTTTGTAATTTCCTCGCTTTTCCCCAGATTTCAAGAGTTATCAACCTGTTATGCACAAGTTTATCAACAGCCCATTGAGAATCTTTCATATTTAGGGGTGATTGGCGCGATCAAAATTAATTCATTTCAGCAATTGAGTGAGAATTGTAGAGATGAAGAATCTTTTACAACGTATACACAATTTTTCCAACTTTAATTGGCGTGGCTTAGGCGAATATGAGTTGATTATGGCTCTTATTTACTTTATGTTCTAGCCACGAAGTTCTCGGATAACCGTTCATTGTTTGCAAGGGGAAGGCAAACAAAGAATCGTGCGCCCGGGGACTTCGCTTTTTATTGGAAGCCAATTTAGAGTAGTTGAAAGTTAAATTAACCCGGAGAGGTCATCCGGAACGCTCGTGCTAGCCAAAAATTTCTTAACATCTGCCAACTCTTCTGCTCTCGGCAAGAGCGCAGGATCTTCCCAGCGTTGATCACGATTTGATAAACCAATTTCGCTCTCAACTTCAAACCAAAATTGTGCACACTCGCGCGCTTTTCTTGGTGAAACTTCTAGCCCTAATAGAGTTGCAAATAATTGTTGCGTAGGAGATTTAAGAGCACGACGACGGCGCAGAGTTTCACTTAGCGCTGGGTAAGAAGGAAGTCGATCGCCCACAGCTTTTGTCGTTACATAATCAATCCAACCCTCAATTAAAGCCAGCGCCATCTCCAACTTTGCAAGTGCTGCATCTTGTGAAGCGCTCTGCTCAGGTTTAAAGAGACCAGCGCTAATTGCTACTGAAATCGATTCTGGATTATTGATATCCAATTCACCGGTTTCCAGCGCACGTTCTGCCTGCTCTTGAATTGAATCGATATCTATTTTTATACCTGCGCCATAAGCGGTAATTGCATCTTGAATATATTTTGATAACCAAGGAGTGTGTGAGAAGAGGCGCGATGCCGCCGCTTCACGAATTGCTAGAAAGATTCGAACTTCATCAATCGGGATATCTAGGCCTTGTGCCCAATCTGAAATGTTTTGGGGGATTAGCCGCGCTTCGCTCTGGGTGAAAAGCGGGATGGCCACATCATTAGAGCCAGTGATTGATACTGCTAATTGACCTACCGAAGTTCCAAGTTGGCTTGCGATGAGAGATCCCATAAAGGCCCGCATGATTGGGGCGATCGCAGCAAGTTCTGGCCCTTCTACCGGCCCTTCTATAGAACCTGGCGTTGGCCCTTGCTTCAAAACATTTGTTAACGCGCTAGCCATTCCATCAGCAAGGGGTTCAATCATCTTTGCCCAATTTGCTACCGATGAATCTAACCAATCGCGTCTGCTCCATGCCGGAAGGTTTGATCTAGAGAGCGCTGGAAAATTGGTTGCCTCATCGAGCCAGGTATTTGCAATATCTAATGCAACTTGCGCATCAGCAATATCTTGCGAGCCGATGGGAAGTTCTCCTTGGCTTGAAATAAATTTACGGGCAACATCGCGGAGAATGTCAGTTGAAATAAGTGGGCCAACTGAACCTGCGCTATTTGCGGCGGCAAAAAGTGTCGCAGGATTTAAGCCAAAGTTTGAAAGTTGCGCAAATAGCTCATTGAAATTTGGGTTATTGGGGTCGTTAGGCTCACTTGGTTCATTGGGATCATTGGGATCATTGGGATCATTGGGACCGAAACCAAAGTTTCCACTCATCGCCTAACCTCCACTTTTGTCCTACAAATATTTACTAGTGCTAAGAAGTAAACCATATTTAACTTAACCAAACCTATTGACGCTTTCTTCCCGAGTTGAACAGGTATTTCTCAGCGCGACTTGTTAAGGTAGGCCACTTAATCAAGAAATAAATGGAAAGCGGGATTTACGGATGTATTTGGCGGGCGCTGTTCAGGTAGCCACATCTCAGGCTGCAGCCACAGGCAACCCAGCCTTTGCCGCATTGATTTGGTGGCTCGTCCCATTCTTTGCAGTTCTTGGCGCAATTATTTACGTAATTTGGGTATCTAAGTTCAAAGATAAATATGCGAATGAAACTAATCGCTCAGTTGATAAATTTCAGAGCTTCCAACACAGTTTCCGTGAAGAAACTAAAAATGACACCACACCCAATACCTAAATATCTCTCCAGACCTGCTCTCTATTTTCTCGCCCTTGTCTTAGTTTTTACTTTATTTGCCCCAGCGCCATTTGCAATTATTTCCCCGGGCCCAGTTACTGATCTCTTAAGCAAAGGGGTCAAAATTAAGGGCGGCCAAGAGTTAGAAACTTCAGGCAAGCTCTATTCCCTCTCGGTCTTTGTGAATAATCCAGATAGTCGGCCTTCCGGTCTTTATGTTCTTATGGCTTGGCTAGATGGCCAAACAGTGGTTCTGCCAAATGAGATTGTTTATGAAGCAGGCGAAACTACTAAATCTGCAGATAAAGCTGCGAAGAAGTCAATGCGAAGTTCTGAGGTAACAGCCGCGGTTGCTGCTGCTAACTTCTTAAAGAAGGTAAATCCAAATGAACCTTTAAATTGGAAGGCATCTGATATCAAATTTGCAATGAAAAAAGTTGGTGGCCCAAGTGCTGGCCTCGCATTTTCACTTGCGCTTCTTGCAAAATTAAAGTCTCCAGAGTTAATCGACGGACGCAAAATTGCAGTAACCGGAACAATTAATGAAGCGGGCAAAGTTGGAAGCATTGGTGGAATTGATCAGAAGTTAATCTCTGCAAAAGCAGAGGGAGTTACAGTTGTAGTAATTCCTCGATCGAATTGTCGCGATATAACTGTAAAAACTAACGGTATGCAGGTGCTAGCCGTTTCAAGCCTTTCTCAGGCTTTTCACGGATTATTAAGCCCAGATATTGCTCGAAAGTTGCGCTGTTCTGCCTAAATTTGCCCGAATATTTTCACTAGGTAGAGTACGGACATGAGTTCATTTCAATTTCCAGGCAATCCATTCTCCGGTTCATCAGGCCCACAAAATCCAATGCGACCTAAGCTCCCTGGTCCGCTTGGACTAACTGTTATCGCGCTGGTAATTCTCGGCGGAATCATGATTAGCCTGAGCGGTTTCTATGCTGACTTACTTTGGTTTAGATCTGTTGATTTTGTTTCAGTTTGGAGCACAGTTCTCACAACAAAAATTTCACTCTTTATCTTCTTCGGACTCATTACCTCACTCTTTATAACTACAAACGTTTATCTCGCATTCAGAACTCGACCAATTTATGTTCCGGTATCAATCGAAGCCGATAATCTCGAAAGATACCGCGGCCAACTAGAACCAATTCGTCGTTGGGTCTTAATTGCAATTGCTGTTGGTTTCTTCTACTTCGCTGGAACGACAGGAATGGGTCTCTGGGAACCATGGTTACAGTTCAAGAACGCAACCTCATTTGGAATTAATGATTCACAATTTGGCCTAGATATCTCGTTCTTTGTCTTTAAATTGCCATTCTATGAAGCTCTGATTGCGTGGGCTATTTCAACTTTGATTTTAACAATTATTGCTGCGGCCGCTGTTCACTATTTATATAGTGGAATTAGATTGCAAGCACCAGAAGATAAGACCACCGTTGCAGCCCGAGTTCAACTCTCTGTTCTTCTTGGAATTTTGGTTTTAATAAAGGCTGTTGCATATTGGTTTGATCGCTATGCCCTTGAACTAAAAGAGGGAAGGCTAATCACGGGACTTTCCTACACTGATGTGAACGCTGTACTTCCAGCAAAAGCCATCTTGGCTGGTATCTCTTTAATTTGCGCGCTGCTTTTCTTCGCAAATATTATTCGTCGCTCTTGGGTACTTCCAGCAGCCGGCCTAAGCCTTCTCGTAATCTCATCACTATTGATTTCTGGAATCTATCCAGCGGCAATTCAACAATTCCAAGTGAAGCCAAGTGAATCTTCAAAGGAAGCTCCATATATCCAACGCAATATTGAAGCTACTCGTGCAGCTTATGGATTGAGCGATGTAACAGTTAAAGATTATGAAGCCACAATTGCAACATCCGCTGGTCAACTCAAGAACGATGAAGCGACTATTTCAAATATCAGACTTTTAGATCCAAACGTTGTTCCTTCAACATTCCGTCAACTTCAGCAAATTAAGCCTTATTACAACTTTGCTGACTCACTTGATGTTGATCGCTACACAATCGATGGCGTAAAGCGAGATTCAGTTGTTGCGGTTCGTGAATTAAATATCGAGGGGAATCCAGCACGTAATTGGATTAACGATCACTTGGTTTATACCCACGGTTTCGGCTTTGTGTCAGCCCTTGGAAACACAATTGACACCGATGGCAAGCCAACTTTTAGTGTTGGAAATATTCCCCCAACAACTGGTCTTGGCAAGTTTGAGCCACGTATCTATTTCGGTGAGAACGTTCCTGATTACTCAATCATCGGCGGCGCAAAAACCAGCAAGCCAACCGAGCTTGATTATCCAGATGATAATTCTGCAAATGGACAGAAGAACTTCACATACACCGGCAAGGGTGGCGTCCCAATGGGATCACTCTTTACCCGCTTGCTTTTTGCAATTAAGTATCAAGAACAACGCATCGTTCTTTCAAACTTGATTAACTCAGATTCTAAGATTCTCTTCAACCGTAATCCAAGCGAGCGTGTGGCAAAAGTTGCACCATGGCTAACGCTAGATGGAAACGTTTATCCTGCAGTTGTAGATGGTCGAATTTTATGGATTGTTGACGGCTACACAACAAGCAACGGATATCCATATTCCAAGAAGACAAACTTGGCAGATGCAACAACTAACTCTGTCACCACAAGCACAACGGCTGTTGCCTCACTAGCAAGCAAGAACGTTAGTTATATTCGTAACTCGGTTAAGGCCACTGTCGATGCTTATGATGGCACCGTAAAGCTTTATCAATGGGATACCAAGGATCCGGTTCTGGCTACATGGAGCAAGTCATTCCCAGGAACAGTGACACCAAAGAGCGCAATGACAAAGTCGCTGTTAGAGCACATTCGTTATCCAGAAGATCTCTTCGGAGTTCAACGAGATGTATTAAGCACGTATCACGTTAAGACTGCTGATGCGTTTTACGGCGGTCAAGATTTCTGGCGCGTACCAACCGACCCATCTTCAATGGGTGCAAATGCTGGAGTCCAACCTCCTTATTACATGACGCTAAAACTTCCGGGCCAAGATAAGGCTGCATTCTCACTTACTACCTCCTTTGTCCCTCGCGGAAACCGTCAGAATTTGACGGCATTTGCTGTTGTTAATTCAGATAATGGGCCGGACTACGGAAAGTTTTCAGTGTTGCAACTTCCACGTTCAACAAACATTTCAGGTCCATCTCAAGTTGCCTCAAACTTTGAAGCGAAACCAGAAGTTGCTCAGGCGCTATCACTATTGCGTCAAGGTGGCTCGGATGTAGTTCTTGGTAACTTGCTAACACTTCCAGTCGGTGGCGGTCTGCTTTATGTGCAACCGGTTTATGTTCGGGCAACTGCAAATAATTCGGCATACCCATTGCTGCAAAAAGTTCTTGTCTCCTTCGGTGATGTAATCGGTTTTGATGACACACTAAAGGGCGCCCTTGATCAAGTCTTCGGTGGAAATTCTGGAACTGTTTTAAATAACACTTCACAATCAACTGGCGGAACAACTTCAAGCGGAAATACAAATATGAGTAGTTCGCTTAAATCTGCTCTTGCTAGTGCACAATCTGCTCTTGCGGATTCACAAGCTGCACTTAAGAAGGGCGACTTCACTGCTTATGGCAAGGCGCAAGATCGCCTGAAAGCCGCTATTGCTGCTGCTATTTCTGCACAGAAGTAAAAGCACTGCAGAAGTAATTTGGGTTATTAAACCTTTCGGCATAAGATTGCCGAACCGACGCGGGGTGGAGCAGCTCGGTAGCTCGCTGGGCTCATAACCCAGAGGTCATAGGTTCAAATCCTGTCCCCGCTACCAATTACGAAGTGGCTGCAATTAATTGCAGCCTGTGGCTCACGCTAAATACGCCATAAGCCAGACCATCAATCGCTAAAACAAAAACACTATGTCCTGCGCCATGGGCGCTTTCAACTGCAAGTGCAATCTCATCAGGAAATTTAGCGCTGGCCTTTGCCATTGCAACACTTGGACCAAATAGCGCAGTGCGGGATTTACCGCTCAAAATAATTCGTGCCGCTACACCTTGAATCGAAGATTGATTCCATTGGGTATATGCGATTGGAGTTATTCCGCGAGCTTCTAATTGTGTTGCAATTGCTGACATCGATTTATGTTGATCGGATGCGTTCTCCGCCATCTTCGCAAGATTTTCGCGCAACCCAATCATTAAAGTAAGGGTCACAGTTCTTAAGATCGATTCTTCGAAGTGGGTATCCGGATCGTTCTTGTAAGGATTGGTTTCGAAAATCTCACTTTCAATTTCAAATATCTCTTCATACTGCGGAACTGGCGGTTCGCTTTTCGTTTTTCGTTTGCCTGCGCCCTTGTAGCGAATTGCGCGTATAAATAGCCCTAATAGAATAAGTGCGATTAGCCCAACCAATACATAAAGCGCTAGTTGCACCTGTAAACTCGTATAAGTGCGGCCAGCAATCTCCACCGAACCAAGTGCTTGCGTCAAATTTCGCATTAATTAATTTCCTTTATGAACTCATTATGTATTAAGCCATTACTTGAAATTGCACTGCCACCATGAGGACCATCTTCACCCTTAATATTTGTAAATCTGCCACCGGCTTCACGAACGATAATATCTAGAGCCGCCATATCCCAAAGTGCAAGCACCGGTTCCACTGCAAGATCGACTGCGCCTTCGGCAACTAACATATGCGACCAGAAATCACCATGTCCTCGAGTTCGCCAAATTCTTTCTTGGAGTGCAACAAAGTGAGCTTTGCGCGCCCCCCAGCCAATTAAATCTGAATGTGAAATAGAGGCATCACTTAACTTTGCAACCTTAGAAACTTTAAGTGGCTTGACCTCTTTAGTACCGATGTTAAATTGAGTTTTCGCACCAACTCCATCTGCTGCCCACCATCGTCGCGCAAGTGCAGGTGCGCTAACTGCTCCAACAACAACTTTTCCAGTTGGATCAATAAGCGCTATCAAGGTGGCCCAGGTAGGAACTCCTCGTAAATAATTCTTCGTGCCATCAATTGGATCGATTACCCAGTAATACTTTCCAGCCAATGAATCTGGACTACCAAATTCTTCACCAACTACTAAGTCTTCTGGCCGAGATTTATTTATCTCTTCTCTAATTGCGCTTTCAACTGCCTTATCGGCATCAGTAACAGGTGATAAATCTGGTTTAGTCTCAATTACAAGATCAAGTGCTTGGTATCGCTTTAGTGAAATTTGATCTGCAATATCAGCAAGGCGAAGCGCTAAATCTAAATCAGAGTTTAAATCGCGTGCCCCGGTTGACATGTCCGAATCCTACTTCAGGCGCGAAGCAGGCGGCGCAGACTTTCTAACCTCGACTTACTTCTTGCATCTAGCTCCCATGAATTTAGCGCGCAGCTCTCTTCATTATGTGAACAATTCTTTGGGCAATGTTCGATGGCTTCACTAAATTCTCCGAAGGCACCAATTACCCGTTTGCTATCTACGTGTGCGACTCCGAAGGAGCGAACGCCGGGTGTATCAATAATCCATCCGCTCTCAGTACCGAATTCAAGAGCGAGTGCTATCGCAGAGGATGAGGTGTGGCGACCACGTCCAGTTGCATCGTTAACTGAACCAGTTGCGCGATCTGCGCTTTCAACTAAAGCATTTACCAAAGTTGATTTTCCAACACCAGAATGTCCGAGCAATACTGTTCGTTTTCCAGCCAGTGCTTTACGAATTTCATCTAACTCTTTACCTTTATGCTTTTTGACTTGGGTCTTAATAATTTGGATATCTAAATCTTTATATGCTTCGAGAAATTCTTTACCATCAGATAAATCGCATTTAGTCATAATAATAATTGGCGTAATCGCTTGGTCATACGCGACTACTAATGCGCGATCTACAAAACCATGTCGTGGTTCTGGATTCTCAGATGCGATAACAATCGCCATTTGATCAACATTGGCCACAATCATTCGCTCTTGTTCTGCGTCATCATCAACTGTTCGCGTCAGCGCATTCTTGCGCTCTGTTACTGTAACAATTCGCGCCAAAGTTCCTTCTTCACCCGAGATGTCACCAACTAGACCAACAGCATCTCCAACAACTACAGACTTCTTACCAAGCTCGCGAGATTTCATCGCCGTTATCTCTGGAATTTCACTCGACCCAATTCGCGTGGCAATCAAACAGGTTACGCGACCGCGATCAACAGCGGTTACGAAAGCCTCAGCGGCCTCGGAATAATCAGGGCGATCTTTTGTCCGTGGTCTTGTACTTCGGGCTGGCCGGGAACGAACGTCATCTTCATCAAACTCACTGAAGTTACGTGGTTCGACCATTACTTACTCTCGCTAACGGAGTTAGTAGAACTACTGGAGTTAAGCATCTCTTGCCAGGCACCAGGAAAATCTGGGAGTGTCTTTTGAGTCGTCGCAATGTTTTCAACTTGAATTCCATTTATTGCTAGCCCAAGCATGGCGCCAGCCGTTGCTAATCGGTGATCATCGTAAGTATGGAAAATTCCATTATGTAATGGCGATGGTGAAATGTGAAGTGCGCTCTCTTCTTCATCTACATCGCCGCCCAAAGCATTTAACTCTGTGGCAAGTGCCGCAAGACGATCTGTTTCATGAAGGCGCAGGTGGCCAATTCCACGTAGCGAAGAGGGCGAATCAGCAAGCGCGGCAACAGCAGCAATAGAAGGAGTTAATTCACCAACATCATGCAAATCAATATCGATGCCATGAATTTTTCCGGTTCCACTTACCTTAAGCGAAGTCCCTACAAAATCAATTTTTGCACCCATCTTGCTAAAAATACTTCTAAGTTGATCACCAGGTTGGGCGGTCTGCTTTGGCCAATCAGTGATTAATACTTCACCACCAGAAATCATTGCGGCTGCCATAAAAGGCGCAGCATTAGAAAGATCTGGCTCGATAACTAAATCTTGACCTTGCAGTACACCAGGTGCAACGTGCCATTCGCGGCGCCCACTTTGATCAACGCTACTTTCCACTTTTGCCCCAAAGACTTTAAGCATCGCGATTGTCATTTCGATATGTGGCATGGAAGGCAGTGACTTACCAATATCTTTTACGGTAATTCCATTCTGAGTTGCTGGGCCAATTAGTAATAGCGCCGAGATAAATTGGCTAGAGGCAGAGGCATCAATCTCGAGTGTTCCGCCATTAATTGCGCCACTCCCATTAATAGTTAGTGGAAGCGAATATTTATTGCCATGTTCAATCGTTACGCCCAACTCTTCAAGTGCTTTAATTACTGGACCAACTGGTCGCTCGTGAGATCTAGCATCACCATCGAAATGAATAAGCCCAGTTGCAAGTGCCGCAACCGGTTGCAAGAAGCGCATAACAGTTCCGGCATTTCCAACATCAACGCTTGCTGGTCCTAGGAATTTACCTGGATTAATTTTTAAATCTCCATTTGCCTCTTCAGTAATGCCACAACCAATTGCTTTGAGCCCAGCAATCATTAAAGCGGAATCACGCGAGTGCAGAGGCTTTCGAAGTAGTGAGGGAGTTGTAGCAAGAGCGGCCAAAATTAGCGCTCGATTGGTTGCTGACTTAGAGCCCGGAATAGTTATGGATGCGGAGATTGGATTGCTGCCACGATAGGGCGCAGACCACAACTCATTTTTTTCGCTCACCGCGCAAGCCTACCTCAGCAGGTATTCTTGCCGTTATGTGCGGAAGATTTGCCCTTGTTAAGTCCGCTGGCGAATTAATCGAAGAATTCGAAATAACAGCTAATTCAACTTCAAATTCAATTCCGCATTCAATTCCATCGGATTGGAACATTGCCCCTACCCGGGAAATTTATATTGTTCGAGAATCAAATTTAACTAAGGAGCGAGAATTAGCAACGCTTTCATGGGGGCTAATTGCACCTTGGAGTAAAGATCGAACTGAAGCAGTGCGTTCACAATCTCAAGCGATAAATGCGAGAAGTGAAAGTGTTCATGAGAAGCCCACATTTAGAAGTGCATTTAAATCTCGTAGATGTTTGATTCCTGCTTCTGGATATTATGAATGGGCGACTGAACTTGGAAAATATGAGAGCAAACAGCCCTTCTATATTCAATCGCAATTAGCAAACAAATCACTTGCCTTTGCTGGAATTTACGATCGCTGGATAGATCCAAGTGGTGATGTATTTGAAAGTGCTGCTTTAATTACAAGACCAGCAGTAGATTTTTTGGCAACCATTCATCACCGAATGCCAACCTTCTTACCCGAGGAACGTTGGGACGCTTGGCTCAATCCAAAGTTAAATTCAGTTGACGAGATACGCGCGCTAATGGAGCTTGATGAACCGGCACGGGGATTGCAGGCTCATCCGGTATCAACCAAAGTTAATGCCACTAGAAACACCGGACCCGAATTGATAGTCGAGATTGATGTGAGCGAGCCCAATACCCTTTTTTAACCCTCTAACCAGGAATAAAGTGCTCACTTCGATTGTTAATCCTGATATCTGTTTAATCTCAATTTATAATCAAAAAGGAGATATCTCTTGGCAGTAGCCTTACTCCCGATGTCATCAGAAATCGAGGTTAAGACTCCCGCGCAATTATTGGCGACGGAGACAGTTGTTGAGCGAACTGCTCGATTTGAACGAGATGCAATGCAATATACAAATCAACTTTATGCAGCAGCAATGCGTTATACGAAAGATCCACACAACGCCCAAGATTTAGTACAAGACACTTATGCCAAGGCATTTACCTCCTTCCACCAATTCGAGCCTGGCACGAATTTGAAGGCTTGGTTATATCGAATTCTTACAACGACATTTATTAATACTTATCGCAAAGATCAACGTCGCCCACTTATTTCTGATGGCGAAGTTGAGGATTGGCAATTAGCATCGGCGGCAAGTCATACCAGCGACCAAGGCAAATCAGCTGAAGATGAAGTCTTAGAAAATTTACCCGATGGTGACGTGAAGCGCGCTCTCCATGAAATTCCAGAAGAGTTTAGGTTCGCAGTTTTCTATGCAGATGTTGAAGGATATTCGTATAAAGAGATTGCAGATATTTTAGGAATTCCCGCAGGAACTGTTATGTCTCGGCTCCATCGCGGCCGCAAACTCTTGCGAGTCTTGCTAGCGGATTATGCAAAAGATAGAGGGTTTGGAGGATCAGATGGAATGTAGCGATGTCATGCTTGCCTTGATTCTTTTTATAGATGAGGAAATTCACGACGAGATTCAAGTTGAAGTTTTTCAATCTCATTTCCAACAATGCCCACAATGCCTAAGCGAGATGGAGCACGAACGCCAGGTGCTTACTCGAATGAAATCACTCTTGGCTGATGAATGTTGTGAGCAAGCACCAGAAGATTTAAATTCACGAATTGCCCAACAGACCGCCCTGCTTGCCTCACAAATGTTTAACCCAACCCAGATCATTACCGAATACCGCCGAACCGAAACCACAATCAATGGCGAAACACACATTGAAATTGAAACGACTCACGAGATTAGGCGAGATTTCCCACTAAGTTAGCGGTTATGAATTTGGAGTCAGTTCGCGGAGCCGTAGGAATGGCCGCTATGACTGTGCGCCCAGCAGATACTTCGGTTGCACAAGCGCTAAATGATCTACCGATTCTGGCAACACCAACGCTCCTAAGTATCTTTGAAGGTGCCTGCACGGCGGCTTTAGCTGAGCATCTTGGTACTGGGGAAACATCAGTAACAACAGATTTTGCGATAACTGTCCATGCATCGGTTGGTGTTGGTGGTGAAATTCGAGCCCACGCAACTTGCATTGATGTGGAAGGGCAAGTCTGCAAATTTAATGTTGAGGTTCATCATGTAAATAAATTAATTGCATCAGGGAGCCTTGATCGAAAAATGGTTGATCGAGTCTCATTCGCAGCACGAATCGCTGCGGAGTCAATGTCCAAAGATTAATTAATCTATTTTTACTTCTTTGTCGCCCAAAAAATCTCGGCAATTTCATCAATCTTTGCAATCAACTTATCTGCAACTGCAACATCATTTGAACCTTTAGTTCCACCAGCGCCAGCAAGTTTTGTAGCCTCATTAAATAAAACGTGAAGCTGTGGGTGGGCTTCGAAGTGATTTGGCTTGAAGTAATCAGTCCATAGAACCCAGAGATGGTGCTTAACCATTTCGGAACGCTCTTCTTTAATTGCAACTGCGCGAGATTTGAAATCTGCATCGCTAGATGCTGCGTACTTCTCCATTGTCGCTTTAACTGAAAGCGCCTCAATCTTTGCTTGTGCTGGGTCGTAAACTCCACAAGGTAGATCGCAATGTGCATATGCGAATTCACTTGGAGCAACAAGGCCCTTAATCTTCGAGGTTAGTGTTGTCATGAATTTTCCTAACTATTGAATATGTGGTCTGGATTTACCGGATTTATGGTGCGACACTACTACGCCTATGAGGCGCATGCATTTCAAGGCAGTTGAACTCCGCGGAGATTCCATGGCGCCGACCTATAACGAGGGTGATTGGCTGCTCTTTATCGGGCTCCCAGCCAACGTTAAATCCCTGCTCGGAAAAGTAATCTTAATTCAACGTGCATCTGGCGCCGGCTCAGACTTTCTCCAAATCAAACGCGCTATTCGAATTGATGGTGCAAACATTTGGGTTGAGGGAGATAACAAAGAGAGTTCAACTGATTCAAGAAGTTGGGGCGCAATTTCGAGCGATGAAATTATCGGAAAACTTCTCTTCCGTTATCGCAAAGGGCCTAGGCGCTAAGAAATAATTTAGCGAGTAAAGGCTTCCATCATTAAGGCCTTCTGTTCCTCTTCATGCAAATGATGTGAACCTGTTGCTGGGCTCGCAGTTGCGCGACGGGATACGCGACGCAGGGTGCGACCATCGAGGAATTCACTTGTGGTTAATGAAACAAATGGCCAAGGTCCTTGATTTGCTGGTTCATCTTGCACCCAGAGAAGATTTGCGTTCGGATGCTTTGCAGCAACGGCGCTAAATTGTTCAGATGGGAATGGATAAAGTTGTTCGAGGCGAACAATTGCAGTCGAGCTTTCACCTAACTTAGTGCGTTCTGCGACTAGATCGTGATAGACCTTTCCAGAACAGAAAATAACTCTTGATGCATTTAGAACGGTTGGATCATCAATCAAAGGCTTGAATGTTCCTGTCGTGAAATCTTTTAATCCAGATGCTGCCGCTTTCAAACGCAACATAGATTTTGGTTCAAAGACAATTAGTGGTCGTCGCGCTGGATTTTTCATATGCCAGCGAAGTAAGTGGAAATAAGAAGCTGGAGATGATGGTTGAGCAACGGTCATGTTTAGCTCTGCGCAGAGCGCTAGGTAGCGTTCAATTCGACCGGATGAATGATCCGGACCTTGGCCTTCATAACCATGTGGAAGTAGAAGCACTAGCGATGAACGCTCGCCCCATTTTTGTAAGGCCGATGAAATGAATTCATCAATGATTGTCTGGGCGCCATTGGCAAAGTCACCGAATTGCGCCTCCCACATAACAAGGGCGTTTTCACGTTCTACGGAGTAACCATATTCAAAGCCCATTGCCGCATATTCTGAGAGCAGAGAGTCGAATACAAAGAATTGATTCTCATCAGAAATCAGTGAACGTAGTGGCGTCCAGTCTGCTCCGGTATTTTGATCAACAACAACTGCATGGCGATTACTAAATGTTCCACGCTTAACATCTTGTCCGGCTAAACGAATTGGAAAGCCTTCAAGTAAGAGTGAACCCATTGCAAGTAATTCACCGGTAGACCAATCAACAGTTCCCTCATCCAACATATCTACACGCTTTGCTAATTGCGGAGTTAATTTTGCATGAGGCAGGAATCCTTCAGGGATGGCGCTCTGAGTTGCAACAATCTTTCGCAAAGTCGCTTCATCAACTGAAGTATCAACGCTCTCTGGGGGAGGTGCTATCGGAACAACAATACTTTCATCGTGTTCTGGCTCATTATTGTGAACGGCGTTATAAACAGCATCTAGTTGTACTTGGTAATCGCGCAAAACTTCTTCGGCCTCTTCAACAGTGATATCACCACGGCCAATTAGCGCTTCGGTATATAGATTACGAGTAGAACGCTTTGCTTCAACCAATTTATACATCATTGGTTGGGTGAAACTTGGTTCGTCGCCCTCGTTGTGACCGCGACGACGGTAGCAAATCATGTCGATAACAACATCTTTATTAAACTTTTCGCGGTAATCAAATGCAATTCGTGCAACTCTTACAACGCTCTCTGGATCATCAGCATTTACATGGAAGACCGGTGCTTGAATCATCTTTGCAATATCTGTGGAATATCTCGAAGAGCGCGCAGCGTGTGGTGAAGTGGTGAAACCAACTTGGTTATTAACAACGATATGAATAGTTCCGCCAACTCGGTAACCCTTAAGTTGCGAGAGGTTTAAGGTTTCAGAGACAACACCTTGTCCAGCAAATGCAGCGTCGCCGTGCATCAAGATTGGCAGAATTGAGAAGATCTCTTTTTGATTCAACTTATCTTGCTTGGCCCGCGTAATTCCCTCTAGAACTGGGTTCACAGCTTCTAAGTGTGAAGGATTTGCTGCTAAATAAATCTTTGTTGTTGCGCCAGATATTGCTGTGAAAGTTCCAGCGGTTCCAAGGTGATACTTAACATCACCAGAACCATGTACTTGATTCTCGGCGTAATGTCCTTCAAATTCCTGGAAAATTTGGCCGTGAGACTTTCCTGCAATATTCGCTAGAACATTTAACCTTCCGCGGTGCGGCATACCAACGCAAACTTCATCGAGACCACGATCTGCAGCTGCTGAAATAATTGCATCTAGAAGTGGGATTAAAGTCTCACCGCCCTCAAGTGAGAAACGCTTCTGTCCGACATATTTTGTCTGCAAGAAAGCTTCAAAAGATTCAGCGCTATTTAATTTGTAGAGGATTCGAAGTTGCTCTTCGCGAGGCAATCTAGGTGATCCCACTTCAACATGCTCTTGAATCCATGCACGTTCTGCTGGATTTTCGATATACATATACTCAACACCGATTGTGCGGCAATAAGAGTCGCGCAAAGTTCCAAGAATCTTTCGCAATTTCATAACTGGCTTGCCACCAAATCCATCAGTAGCAAATTCCCGATCAAGATCCCAGAGTGAAAGCCCGTGAGTAACAACATCTAAATCTGGGTGCGAGCGTTGAACATACTTAAGCGGATCAATATCTGCCATTAAGTGGCCAGTTGTGCGATAGGCGTTAATGAGTTGTTGAACGCGGGCTGTCTTTCCAACCTGATCAACGCTGCTAGAACGCATATCAACGACCCAACGAATTGGCACGTATGGAATACGAAGAGCAGCGAAAATCTCGTCATAGAAACCATTTTCGCCGAGAAGTAATTCATGAATTCGCTTGAGGAAATCACCCGACTGTGCACCTTGAATAATTCGGTGATCGTAAGTACTAGTAAGAGTAATAACTTTGCTGATTGCTAACTCAGCAAGAGTCTCTTCATTTGCACCATGAAATTCCGCTGGGTAATCCATCGCCCCAACACCAAGAATCAAGCCTTGACCTTGCACCAAACGTGGAACAGAGTGAACAGTTCCGATAGTTCCAGGATTAGTTAAGGAAACGGTTGTTCCTGCGAAATCTTCAACTGTAAGCGAACCACCGCGAGCTTTGCGGACGGTCTCTTCATAGGATGCCCAGAATTGTGCGAAATCTAAGGATTCACAACCCTTAATAGATGGGACTAATAATTGACGCGAACCATCTGGCTTCGCCAAGTCGATCGCGATTCCAAGATTGATATGTTCTGGTTTACCAATTGCGGGTTTGCCATCTATCTCACCGAAGAAAGCATTCATCTCTGGCATCTGGCGAATCGCACTAATCATCGCGTAACCGATTAGGTGAGTAAATGAAACTTTGCCACCACGGCTGCGCTTTAGGTGATTGTTAATAACAGTTCTGTTGTCAATCATTAATTTTGCTGGAATTGCGCGCACACTTGTTGCAGTCGGAACAGTTAGCGAAGCTTCCATGCTTTGAACTACGCGAGCGCTCACACCGCGAATTGGTTCTAGCGTTGATGCACTTGGGCTTACCAAAGTTGGAATTGGTTTAACAATTGGATCCGCAGGAGTTGCTTGTTTCGCCGACGCAGGGGGCGTTGCTCTTGCAACTGGTGTTGCTTGCGCAACTGGTGTTGCTTGCGCAACTGGTGTTGCTTGCGCAACTGGTGCAACGGGTGCTGCTTGTGCAACTGGTGCTGCTTGTGCAACGGGAGCGCTTACCTGGGTTGCTGCGACCGGAACTTGTAACGCACTTGGATCAACAATCTTTTTTGGAAGCGGAGGTGTTCCACCTTTAGGCGCATTATCCAAAGTTGGAATAACTGGTTTAGTTGCATTAGGTGTGTAGTTTGCAAAAAATTCAATCCATGCAGCATCAACGGAATTTGGATCTACCAAATATTTTTCAAACATTTCATCAACGAGCCATTCATTGGGACCAAAAGATCCACCAAAGTGATTTGCCGGTGTATTCGACCCAGATGCAGACACTCGCGACGCTCCCGATTCCATGTGTTACCTGAAATTCCTATACGAGTCTAATAGCAGTGGGGGCCAGGGACTATTAAAAATAGGCGCAGGTATGGAAATTGGGCTGTGATAAAAGCCCCAAACTCCATAATTCAGAAGGAAATCTCACACAATCTTGGGCAAAGTTACGCCCATGAATTCCAGCGCTACAACCCAACCCTTTGCCATCGTTACAGGTGGATCACGAGGACTTGGTTTCGTGGTTGCAAAAGCGCTGAAAGCCGCCGGACAGCAAGTCTTGATCGTGAGCAAAGATCACGAACGTGCGAAAAATAGCGCGGCTGAAATTGGGTGCAACTTTGAAACCGTAGATTTTGAAGATCTCGATGCAACAAAAGAAAAATTTGAAGAAATCATTTCCAAATATGGAACCCCGACAACTTTAGTTTTAGCTCATGGCGTCATGAGTGAAAAAATGTCCAAAACTTTGAAGACTACAACTAAAGAGTGGCGCCGAGTTATGGCCATCAATTTAGATTCCGTGTTTATCGCAATTAATACAATTGCACCGGCGATGGCTGAGGCTCGCAATGGCCGTGTAATTATTTTCACTGCGTGCCTTGGTCGAATGTCAGGTCCTGGTAACACCGGTGGACTTGCGCCCTACCGAATTAGCAAGGCGGGAGTAAATGCGCTGGTGCGAAATCTTGCACATGAAACTCTTCAAGGTGGTCGTGGTTTTCTAGTTGATGCAACATGCCCAAATCACAGCAGAACAGATATGGGTGGCCCCGATGCACCGCGCTCTGCAGAAGAAGGCGCTGCAACAGCAATTTGGCTTGCTACTAGAAAGTTTGAAGTTGGAAAAGATCAGACTGGATTATTTTGGGAAGACCAAGTTGTAATTCCTTGGTAACTAGTAATTTTCTTTAGAACTCTCGCGATACCCAAAGAGTGCACAAAGAAAAGTAATAGCTCCTACTAATGCAAGAGGAATACCAACTATTAATAAGTCCCCAGAAATCATGTAGTACGAAACCCCCATGGCAATTAGGTTTGCAAGGACGGCTGGTGCCCGACCATAAGATCGGTTTCTAGCAAAGCCAGTCGAAGCGAAATAAAGTCCAATTGCCCCAATAGTTCCAAAAACAACTTCACCAATTAACGCTGAAGGCCAGGTCGCGGTTGAGAACACCGTCGCCACTAACAAATAAATCACAAGCCCAACCAATATCAATGACTCGAACCGAAGCAGCCAAATAGCAGCAGTTCTACATCTTTCGTAGAACGAATCGGTGATCTTCATCTGGGCTCCTTCATTAAACGAGAGTAACAATATAAAGCACTAGTGGCTAGCCTGTAGTTGTGAAACCGAGCCCTGCGAGAAGTGGCGTTAAAGTTTTAAACCAAGGTGCATTTTTAAACCAAGTTGAGTTTTCAAATAATGGTGCTTTGGATTCTTTGACTGGCGCACCAGCCCCTAAAGTTTTCTTCGATAATTTAGCTAGAGAAATATCTAAATCAAAACGAAAATTTCAGGCTGTTTCAATTGTGATGGTGCAAGTTCTTCCAGATTTCGTTCTGGTTCCAGATAAAGCCTTAGGTACAATTTCTAAGAATAAGAACGAAACGGACGCCAATCTTCATGGATCCGCTTACGAAAAAGAACTAATTTCAGTTGGGCGTTGCCTTAAATCAAGTATGCGTGGAGGGGATTTCTATTCACGTATCGCTGATAATGGTTTTTGGATTTGCCTTCAAGGAGATTCCGTTGATGCCGAGAAAGCTGTTAAAAGATTTGCCCTAAAAATTTCAGAAGCGAAAATTTTAGAGAACAAATTGCAAAGAAAACTGGCCGGGAGAAATCATCTTAGGGAAGAGAAAAATTCATTAGACCATGGCCATTCAATCAACAAATATCGCTCGCTGGATACAGAACGCTCGCTGATCGAAAATCAAAGAGCCAGGTTCGTAGTTTGTGAGTGGGATGGAGAGATGAATGAAGTTGAATGGATTCAAAAAATAGACCTGCTTTACTTCAACTCTTAAAAATCTAAGCCGAGGTGAAACCCCCTTTTAGGCCAAGCTGATACCTAAACGTTAATAAATGATCACGCTTTGTTGTGCATTAATCACTTTGTTCTACTAATTGTTGATTAATCCAAACCATTAAATAGGAATGGCATTTGATACCCGAGTGCAAATAAAAACAACTGGAACATTTGGCCCCCTTCAAAACTTGATGGAAGACCCCGAAATTGAAGAAGTCTGGATTAACTCACCCAATCGCATCTTTGTTGCACGAAAAGGAATGAGTGAGTTAACGAACTTAACTTTGACATTCGATGAGGTAAGAAATTTAGTTGAGCGTCTTCTAATGTGGGGTGGACGTAGGCTCGACCTCTCTCACCCCTTTGTTGATGCGAGACTTCCCGATGGAAGCCGATTACACGTCGCGATTCCGGAGATTACTGCTCAATATTGGGCGGTAAATATTCGTAAGCATTTAATTCGAGGTAAATCATTAATCGAATTAGCAAAACTAGGTGTTATGTCGGAAGAAGTGTGCGATTTTCTAACAAGATGCGTTGAATCAGGATTAAACATTTTGGTAAGTGGATCGACACAAGCAGGAAAGACAACGCTCTTGAATGCTCTTGTCAGCGCCGTTCCATTGAAAAGTAGAGTGATAACTATTGAAGAAGTTTTTGAACTACGCCCTAAACTTCCAGATTGCGTTGCGTTGCAAACGAAGCCCGCGAACTTGCAAGGCGAAGGTGAAATTCCTCTTCGAAGGTTGATAAAGGAAGCGCTCCGGATGCGACCGTCACAAATAGTTGTCGGCGAAATACGTGAAGCAGAATCTCTCGATCTTTTAATTGCCCTGAACTCTGGACTCCCTGGAATGGCAACTATTCATGCCAATTCTGCGAAAGATGCGATAAGCAAATTACAAACACTTCCGCTCCTTGCAGGTGAAAATATCTCTCATAAATTCATAGCGCCAGTAGTTGCGGCGGCAATCGATCTAGTAATTCATCTTTCAATAGCTCCAGATGGCGTACGTAGAATTATGGAGATAGCACATGTGACTGGCCGAATTGAATTAGATCGAGTTGAATCTGAGATGCTCTACAAATTTTCGCCAGATTCAACGCCAAATTATTTGAAAAGCCTTGTGGATCCAAACCATATATTCAAAGTTAAAAATCATTCGAATGAAATTAACGCAGACTTAAAGAGCAAGAAGTGATAAATCAATCTGTAATAAGAAATGATAACGGAAAGAAAATGGGGCGACGCATTAACCTAACTAGCTCAAGGAATGTATTGATTTATGCAATTAGTTCAATAACTGGCTTCTTGGTTGCGACCTTAATAACAACCTCTCCGCTAATCGGATTTCCGTTCGGTGCGATATCGACAACAATTCCAGTCGTATTGCTGAGACGAAAGAGCGAAAGCGATCGCAAGCTCCTGCAAAGTTTGTGGCCCGAAATTCTAGATCACATAATCTCCGGCCTACAGTCGGGGCTGTCATTAGCTGAAACGCTTGTTGGACTTGGCGTGCGGGGCCCGATAAAGACTAGATCAACTTTCATTCTCTTTTCAGAAAACTTAAGAAGTGGAATGGATTTTGGGAGAGCGCTCGAAGAATTGAAGATGCAATTCGATGATGGAATCGCTGATCAGGTTTGTGAGGTATTGGATTTTGCCCGTCTATCAGGAAGTAGGGATACATCCCTAACCCTTAGGACGTTATCTAATTTTATTAGAATCGATCTCGCACTTCGCGCAGAAATCGAAGCAAAACATAGTTGGGTAAAGAACTCTGCCGCATTGGCAGCAATTGCTCCTTGGATTTTACTTCTCCTACTTGCTTCTCAGCCCAACACTTTGCGCGCCTACACAAGTAGTGCTGGATTAGGAATTCTAATTGTTGGTGCCGTCCTCACTGCATTTGCCTATATTTGGATGGAAAAAGTTGGAAAACTCAAAGAGATTCCGCGGATTTTTGCATGAGCATCTTCTCTCTTTCTTTACTCTTCCTCTCACCGATTATTGGTTTTGCGACACTTCTATTGCTTCAAGAGAGTAGAGATCCACTAAAAGGGTTCCATGACAATTTTCATAAAGAACTAGTTTCCCATAATGATTCTCTTGAAAATCAAAAATATAATTCAGAGCGAAAGACACGTAACCGTCTTATAAATACCGTTTTTGCAATCGGACTTCTGGTTCTATTTATTGGCGGAGCTTCTTTCAAAACACTTTTCTTCTTGGTTTTTGCCTTAACAGTCTATTTGTATTGGGAGAAAGGTGGCGATTCACGATTACGTAAAAAGGAGATGCGCGAAGCAGAAGAGGAGTTTCCATCAATTATTGAACTATTTGCAGTGTTGGTTTCAGCGGGTGAAAGCCCAACAATTGCGATGCAACGCGTTACTCAGAAGGCAACGGGCCAGATGGCAAAGAAATTTTCTGGCGCGCTGAGTGAATTGCAAAATGGTTCAAATCTAACTCAAGCGTTAGAAACGCTAGGTTCTCAAGTCGACTCCGCTGCCATAAGAAGATTTTGTGACACCCTTATTCTGGCGATGGAACGAGGAACCTCATTGTCCGATGTTCTTACGAGGCAAGTTGAAGAGTTGAGAGCAGCACACCATGCATCACTTTTAACAGCTGCAGGGAAAGCAGAGATCGCGCTAATGATTCCCGTTATTTTCTTAATTCTTCCGATCTCAGTCCTGTTCGCTCTGTGGCCTTCGTATATTTCGTTGGGACAAAGCGTCATGTAAACATAGCTCAGGTTCTTGTTATCAACAGTAGTAATTGACCCACATCGGTTTTCATTGATTGGGCTCAGCTCGCTCAAATATTGAAAACTACTTCTACCCGACCATTCACAAAAAATTGGAGCAAGATGAACAAAGTAAGCTTACTTTCTTTCCAAAACTCAAAAAATAACAGAGGAACTTCACCATTATGGCTTTCTCTTGTCCCTACGGTAAATATCCTAATTCTTAAAACTCTATACATTGGTAAAAAACTTTTAAGACGCTCGAATAAGACTAAACAGGGAGCGGCGATTGCAGCTCATTTATCTAGTGTGCGGAAAAAATTCGAAGCTGCAGCAAAATCAGAACGTGGGGATGTTCCCGGCTGGGTTCTAGTAGTTTTAATGACAACTGGTTTGGTGACTGGTATTTGGACCGTTGCGCAACCAAGACTCTCAAGTATTTTAAAGAATTCGCTAGATAACATGAACAGCATCCGATGAAGATGCAAAAACTTGGGAAGAGGATATCTTCTGGCATTAAATCCGAATCTGGAACAGTTGAAAGTGCTTTAGTTCTAATCCCTACGGTTCTACTTTTTTTGAGCGTTCTCCAAATTGCAGCATCTGTTCTAGGACGAGGCGTAGCCGTAAATTTGATTCAAGGTGAAGTTAGCAGAGAAGCTCTTCTTGGGTCGAGTCAACTTTCGCAATCAACTGATTCCCTTGGTACAGATTTGAGTCGAATTCAATTACCGGGAGGTGGAGCGATTATTATAGGGAGTAAGGAAATTACAATTCCAAGGTTGACTCCGCTCATTATTTCGCAGGATAAATTCCTAACTAGTGGAATTGCAATTGATGAAAATTGATCACGCCCATTGGTTCCATTGGGGATTGAAAGTCTTTAGGGATGGGACAAAAAACGAAAATGGAAGTGCGATTATTGAGTTTGTTATTTTCGCTCTGCCATTATTCATTCCGTTAGTTATCTACTTGACATCTGTAAATCACGCGGCACAGATTCAATATGATGCCAGAAATTTTGCAAGACAGGTTGCCCGGGTATATGTCACAAGTCCAAATCAGGAATTAACAGGTGCTCGAGTTCAGGCAGTGACGGCAGCTTTTACCTCACAATCATTTGCTGCGAATAGAATTGCACTTCCTCCAAAAATTGAGATTCATTGTTCGCTAAATCCCTGTCTTTCGCCAAACGGAAAAGTTGAAGTCCAAGTGTCACTCACTTCCAAGGAGACCGGGATCTCGGCGGTTGCCACCGCAATTCAAACGGTCGATGCCTGGAGAAATAGTTAGTGCAAAACAATTTTATTATTGATTTTGTCCGCAAAGAATCAGGCTCCATCTCAGTCTTAATCTCTGGACTTTTTCTTCTAGTTCTAACACTTTCAATTGGAATAATTGATATTACTGATTCGTACTTAGCGAAACGTGAATTAATCCAAATTGGAGAAGATGCGATACTCGTTGCTTCGCACTCGCTAGATGAAAGTCGGTACTACGCGAGTTCTCCTAATTCCATTGGGGAGAAAAATCGAAGAGTCCCTATCAATTGTGAGTTGGCTGCTCTCAAATTTACTCTCGAAGTAAGCGCAAGGAAATTGCGAGGGAACTTAATCGGGGTCACTGGTTGGAGCTGCTCCAATGATCAAATTACTGCAAGCATCAGTTCAAGTATTCAAGCTTTAGTTAATTTTCCAATTATTTCAAAGATTAATGGCGGAAAGATCAGCGTAAATGCGACCATAGGGGCGACTTCAGAAATTAGCCTTGCCTAAGGATTCTTGCCATTACGCTTATCCCATGGCAGCACGCGAATATCTCGAAGAAGTTAGCGCACTTCGCGTAACTCTTTCGGCTATAGAGCAAGTATTAAATCTTCCGAAACTTGAGGCAGATTTTAAAACACTTGAAGAGGAAGCGAGCGCACCGAATCTTTGGGACGATCCTGAAAAGGCGCAAGTAGTAACGAGCAAGCTTTCCAGAGTTCAATCCACGCTAAATAAATCAAACACAATTCGCCGTCGCCTTGAAGATATCCCACTCTTACTTGAGCTTGCGCAAGGCGAGAAAGATCAAAGTGCTATTACTGATGCTGGGAATGAACTAGATGATGTGACTCGAGCGATTCGAGAATTAGAAGTACAAACTCTGTTAAGTGGTGAATATGATGATCGAGATTGTTTAATAACTATTCGTTCTGAAGCGGGTGGAGTCGAAGCGGCCGACTGGGCGCAAATGTTGATGCGAATGTATCTTCGTTACTGCGAGCGCCACAGTTTTAAGGTGGATGTACTTGAAACTTCCTATGCTGAAGAAGCAGGAATCAAATCAACAACATTTAGAGTCCACGCACCTTATGCATATGGAACGCTTTCAGTTGAACAAGGAACTCACCGGCTAGTTCGAATTTCGCCTTTCGATTCGCAATCACGTCGCCACACATCTTTCGCTGGTGTGGAAGTAGTTCCTGTTGTTGAACAGAGCGATCACATTGAAATCGATGAGAAAGAACTTCGGATTGATGTTTATCGTTCATCTGGCCCGGGCGGTCAAGGCGTTAATACAACTGACTCTGCCGTCCGCATTACTCACTTACCATCTGGAATTGTGGTCTCTTGTCAGAACGAACGTTCTCAAATACAGAATAAAGCAACAGCAATGGCAGTTCTGCAATCCAAATTGTTAGCTCGAAGACGTCAGGAAGAACGCGCAAGACTTGATGCACTTAAAGGTGATAACTCTGGATCTTGGGGAAATCAGATGCGCTCTTATGTATTAGCGCCGTATCAAATGGTCAAAGACTTACGTACAGATTTTGAAGTTGGAAATCCTTTCGCTGTTCTAGATGGTGAAATCGATGGCTTCATTGAAGCCGGAATTAAGTGGCGCAAGTCCACTGATTAAATAATAAGCACGCACAAATGAGCTTATTTATTGGAAATCTCTCAGCCTTTTTCGCGCGTATTTCCGCGGTTGCAGCTCGATTCCTCCCTAAACTTCCCACATAGGCTCAAGTTGTGTGAATAGCGCACGCCTGTTCGGATTTAGTTTGAGATTAGGAAGCACGAGGAGGCGTTCATGATTCGTTTTGAAAACGTTACGAAGATGTATCCGAAACAAGATCGCGCAGCACTTGATTCAGTAAATATTGATATTTTAAAGGGCGAGTTTGTTTTCCTTGTCGGGCTTTCTGGATCTGGTAAATCAACCTTCCTGCGGCTTGTGCTTCGCGAAGAGCGCCCAACATCTGGTGAAATAATTGTTGCTGGGAAAGAGTTAAATACGCTCTCAGCCCACAAAATTCCAGAACTCCGTAGACAAGTCGGAACGGTATTTCAAGATTTCCGTTTGCTGCCCAGCAAAACTGTTTTTGAAAATGTAGCTTTCACACTTCATGTACTTGGGTATTCCAAGAAAGAGATTGAACGCGAAGTACCAGAAGTTTTAGAGTTAGTTGGTCTTGAAGAGAAGACAGATCGCAAACCATCTGAGCTATCGGGCGGAGAACAACAGAGAGTTGCAATTGCACGTGCTTATGTAAGTCGACCTGCGATTCTTATCGCAGATGAACCAACTGGAAACCTTGATCCAGCCACAAGTGTTGGAATTATGAAACTTCTAGACCGGATTAATCGTGAAGGAACAACCGTTGTTATGGCAACACATGATTCCAAGATTGTGGATTCAATGCGCAAACGCGTAATTGAACTCGAAAGTGGCCACGTCATTCGCGATCAAGTTCGCGGTGTTTATGGATACGCAGGATAGGGGCGGACTATGAGAGCTGGATTTCTTTTTAGTGAAGTAAGAATTGGTCTGCGCCGAAACTTAACGATGACATTTGCAGTGATGATTACAGTAGCAATTTCCCTAACCCTGTTGGGTATTGGGCTTCTTGCTAACTCACAAGTTCGAGTTATGAAAGATTATTGGTACGACAAGATTGAAGTTTCTGTCTTTCTCTGCGGTTCACTATCCGAATCATCTTCTTGTGCAAGTGGTCCAGTTTCACAAGAACAACGTGACTCAATTAAGTTAGATATAGAGGCGCTGCCCGTCGTAGATAAGGTTTATTACGAATCACAATCTCAAGCCTTCATACATTTCCAAGAGAGATTTAAAGGTTCTGCAATTGCCCAAAATGTGACACAGGATCAATTGCCTGAGTCGTACCGCGTTAAATTAAAAGATCCAACTAAATTTGCAGTAATGCAGAGCGCTTTTGCAGGAAGACCTGGTGTTGATTCTGTCCAAGACCAGCGAAGTATTTTGGAGAAATTCTTTAAACTATTAGGTGTACTTCGAGATGGCGCTCTTGCTATTGGATTGGCGAGTGTTTTAACTGCAGCACTTCTCATTAGTAATACTCTTCGAATCGCAGCATTTAATCGCCGTCGAGAAACCGGTGTAATGAAGTTAGTTGGCGCCTCCTCTTTCTCCATTCAATTGCCCTTCTTACTTGAAGGAGTTTTCTCCGCAATTGTTGGGTGGATCTTCTCTACTGGTCTTTTATCAGCTTTCAAATTGTTAGTTGATTCTAGAATTGCACCGCTGCTTAGCTTTACCAAGTTCTTCACTTGGTCAGATGTCTGGGTTGCTTCAGGAATTCTTCTTCTAACAGGATTTGTAGTTTCAACTGTTGCTTCAATTGTTACCTTGCGTAAATACCTCAAGGTTTAACTGCCTAAGGCAAATTCCCGTCTAACTTTGCCAATTTCTTCCTTTGCTAGGAGAATTCTCCAATGCTTTCCCCATGGCAATCAATCGTTGCTCGCTTTCGTAGCTCGGGATTTAATGCAACAGCCGCAATCACATCTCTTGCAATTATTTTGGCTTTTGCGCTCGGTGATTATGTTGGACAAGCAAGAAAAGTTTCACCAGTAGAGCAATCAATTTCTAAGATTCTTTCAAAAAATCCAACACCACTTAAGCGAAAAATTCTGGAGCGTGCGGCAATTGAAGCGGCGCTAAAAGCTTCAGGAGATCAGTGGGCAAATTATTTCCCCCAAGAAAGCGTTAAGAATTTAACTCAGACACTTGAAGGTCGTTATAGCGGAATAGGTATTTGGTTGCGCACGAGCAAATCGGGCGTACTGGAAGTTTCTAGCGTCCAAACGAATTCTCCGGCAGCGAAAGCTGGAATAAAGGTTCTGGATTCCCTAATTGATATCAATGGGGTTGCTATGGATGGGGCATCACTTGCAACTGCAGTGGCTGCTCTTCGTGGTGCACCAAACACTAAATTGCAAATAGGAGTCGAGCGAAATCAAGAGCAGATTAGATTTGAAATTACTAGAGAGTCAATCTTCAACGGCGATGTAGTTGCATATCAATTGGCGACGAAGGTCATTTATATTCAAGTTTCATCAATCACAAGCCAGGTTGCTACTGAGATTGCAGTTGCACTCAAGAAATACCCACACCAAGGTGGAGTTGTCTTAGATCTCCGTGACAATCCAGGCGGACTGTTAAATGTTGCAGTCGATGTCGCATCTTTATTTCTTAATGGAGGAACAGTCGTTTCTTACTCTAGGAAGAATGAATCAGTGTTAGTTTTAGAGTCAAACAACAACGTTGCAGATGTTGCTCCAATGACTGTTCTGATTAATAGGTCGACCGCGAGTTCTGCAGAAGTTATTGCTGGAGCACTACAAGATCGGAACCGCGCGGTGATTATTGGTGAGAAGAGTTATGGCAAGGGAACAGTCCAAGAGATCATTGAATTAGTAGACGGCTCAAAACTTGAAATAACGGTTGGAAAATACCGCACTCCAAATGGCCGAGTTATTGACCAAGTTGGAATTGCTCCAGATCTACTTGTTCCTGAAGGGGAAGAGATTAAGAAAGCTCTCTTAGTTCTTGGCGGTCTTGCCACGATAGCCAAGTAGCTCATCCAATAATTGCGAGTCTGCTGCTATCTGTATCTTGGTGGCTTACAACTCGCGTATCCTTGCTAATGCAAATACTTCAACGTATTTAGATTATTGAAGGAAATGAGGTGGTCAATATGGTTAAAGAGTTAGGTCAAAAATTAATAGCACAGAACAAGCGAGCTCGCCATGACTACTTCATCGAAGAAGTATTTGAATGTGGAATAGTTCTAAGCGGAACTGAAGTTAAGTCACTTCGTGCCGGGCGTGCATCTCTTGTTGATGGTTTCGCGATGGTGAATAACGGAGAGCTCTGGTTAAGCGGAGTACATATTCCGGAATACACAGAGGGAACGTGGAATAACCACACTCCTCGTCGTGAACGTAAGTTACTTCTTCATAAGAAGGAAATCGAAAAATTAGCCGCTGAAACAAAGCAAGGTGGCTTAACACTTGTGCCACTTTCTATTTATTTTAAAGATGGCAAGGCCAAAATTGAATTGGCTCTAGCCAAGGGTAAGAAGGGTCATGACAAGCGGGCCACATTGATGGAGCAACAAGCCAATCGTGAAATTACCCGCGAACTTTCAAGGCGCAGCTCAGGTAAATCCGAGCGCTAATAAAGAGGTTAATCCAAAGTTTGATAGGAACTACGGCAAACTCGAGCGCTAATCCAGCCTAAGCGCTAATCCAAGTTCATGCGGTTCTGAGAAAGCCGTTTAACACCTTATAATTTATTCACTAACTATTGCTCACCAACTTATTAAAGTTGGAATTCAAGGCTGAAGTTAGTATTTGAAAAAACTAAATATAGAAAAGTAAAAGCTTCATGTTCCACAACCATCATGGGGGTGAACGGTCTCGACTTTAGGTGTTGAGTCAGGTGAAGCGGGCCGAGGAAGCCGGGATGATCTCGTAAACCATGAAACCCGCGCAAAACATAAGTGCAGATGCAAATCGCACTGATTTCGCTATCGCTGCCTAAGCGATTTAAGTGAATCCGTTAACCCAAGAGTGCTCTCGGCTTGGATGTTAGCGTCGCTAGAGAGCTCACTTGACGATGGTGTTATGGACATCGTTTGGGAAATCAATCTGTAGCTGAGTTCGTTGACTACATGTGTTTGTGAGAGTCAGGACTGAGAAAACGAATAGAACACTACGCCCGTAGAAGCCCTGATTTTGCTCTAGAGGACCCGGGTTCGATTCCCGGCACCTCCACCATATTTATCTGCATTTACCTGCATTATTTTATTTCAAGATTACTAGTGTTCCCAATATGTCTTATCGCGCCAAATCTTTACAAAAACATAGACCGCTGAAGAGATTGAAAAAAGCGAGATAAAAACGCCACCGATTGCTGGCCCGGTCGACAAGATTGTCGTTCCCACCATTAATCCAAGTAAAGTGAAAACAAAAGAGAACAATTTCTTTACATTTGTAGTCGAAGCTTTATGGGTAGGAATCTTTAGAATCAACCAACCTATTGGTGCTCCAAGAACCGAAATCAAAATCATGATTGTTACAACTAGGGCTAAAGATTCCATGGAGCGAGTTTACTGAGGGTTTAGGCAACTTCGTCCATGGGACGTGCAGGTACGAATCTTTTCTTACCTAACGGAGAAGTCCATTCGCATGATCCATCTTCAAAACTTTCAAGTTTCCAGCCGCCATGTGTCTTAAGTTGATGATGTCGCTTGCAAAGCAGCCCAAGATTTTTAGGCGAAGTTTCGCCTCCTTCTTCCCAAGGTATGGCGTGATCTATTTCGCCCTTAACTCCTGATCTTCTGCAACCCGGAAACCTGCACGTTCTATCTCTAGCAAGTAAGAAGTCCCGTAAAACTTGTGGTGGTAGATAACTTTCACGGCCAAAATCAAGAAGATTTCCAGTGGTTGGATCAGTTATAAATTTTCGCCACTTTCCATCGGCAGCAAGTTCTCGAGCTACTGCAGCGGGAATTGCACCATATCCACTTAACTGTCCTGGATTTTCAGCAAGTCCGAGAAGTGTTGGTAAATCAATAGTTAAATTCACAGTTACTGGTCGCCCGTGACTCATAACTTGATCTTCACTAGTTTCCAAGAACATTGCAGCAATTGCTGTTATGGCATCGGCGCGATGTGCATCCATTGGATCCATTAAGTCGGCGCTAAAGTCCGTCAGATTAAAGCGGTCGTCAGCATCGTTCTTTAAATTGGATTCTGGTTCGGCGCTAGCGTTGGCGCGCATTCTGTGCCCAGCCTTTGCTTGGTAGGCACGTAGCTTCTCTTTTGCAATGCCATTAGTCTTATTTGCCAATCTATCTATGGCCAACATAATTGTTTGAGCATCGGGAGCCGGCAAGAAAGCAACGATTGTTGCCATTCCATTAGCGCTTGGATAATAAGAAACCTTTCTGGTGCTTTTCTCTTCAACCGCTGCAGCCTCAAATTGCTCGGGAGCAAACATTGCTATGCAAGAACGAACTTTGTTAGCAACTTGTGCAGGCGTGTGGAATTCGGCATGCGCTATCGCTTCATCTTCAATCAACTTCAGAACTTCAGGTGCAACTCCCTGACGGATAAGTTGAGCGCTCTCTCGGGCAATAACATTTGCATGTGCAGGAGAAATATCACCTATAGCAAGTGCTGCAGTGGCCCCAGGCAAGTATTGAGTAAGGGTTCGTGCCACATCAATACGACCTTGTGCGGTTGAACCTGACATGCGAAGCGCAGTTGCAACTTCCTCTCGCTCAGAATCATCGACTCCGGAATACATAGAGTCGGTGCGACTTGGTTCAGTTCCCGCAACTATAACGATTGCTTTCTGCATCCAAACATTAAACCAGCCGCTCTGTTTTTCAAGTGCCGCAAGGTAATCAACTCGGCCCGCATAATCTAATATTTCGGGATCCATATTCCAAAGTTCATTAACAACATCTATGCATGCAGGGAGATGTAAAAGTTGCGCAATTCGTTCTCCCAGAACTCTGACTTCATCAGAACGTTTTTGCATGAAGTTATTATTGCTAGCACCACTGACATTGCTACGATTAATTTGTGCATAACTAAAAAGATGATAGGAACTGTGGACTCAAAATCTGTGTTGATAAACTTCTGCTTTCGCGGCCAGTAAATGTGATTTGAAATCCCAGCAAAACTTCTTGGCTCGCAGCTAGTAACTTATTTTGGAAATCCCACGTAGTTTTCTGTACTGGTAGTTCATTTCCTAGCAAGTTTTGCGCCATAATTAGACTATGAATAACTCAACCGAAGTAGCTAATCTGAATCGCTTGTTGGAAGATATCAAAATACTTTCAGGCTCATTGGCGGTGCTAGATCGCTTCATAGCGGCTAAGGATTCGATTGCCCAAAGAACAGCCCTAGATGCAATTAATTTTAGAATTCGAGAAGTAGCAAAAAACGCATCAATCATAAAAGACGCAGCGGATTTTGATATAACTGCAATCCTTGTTGAACTTTCAAAGCCAGAATCAAACATAAAAGCGTTGCATGAATTGTTAACTGCCCCTATTGAAGAACTGAGGAAGAGAGCGCTAAGCCAAATTCTGACTCTTTCACTTGAGGTATAACACTTTCCCTCGAGCAAAACTTTTAATCCAATGGCCTCGCGCTTATTTATGCCAACAAGCCTCTAATTATTTTCGGCTCTCTGCCCTGATGTCCTAGACTCCTCACATGTCCAAAGTTCTTGCATCCCTGCCGGTCGGTGAAAGAGTTGGTATCGCCTTCTCTGGTGGCCTAGATACATCGGTTGCTGTTGCGTGGATGCGCGAAAAGGGTGCAGTTCCTTTTACTTACACCGCAGATCTTGGCCAATACGATGAACCTGATATTGATTCGGTACCAAGCCGTGCAAAAGAATATGGCGCTGAAGGATCAAGACTTGTTGATTGTAAAGAAGCGTTAGTAGAAGAAGGGCTTGCCGCTATTGCTTGCGGTGCATTCCATATTCGTTCTGGCGGAAAAACTTATTTCAATACAACACCACTTGGTCGCGCAGTAACTGGAACGCTTCTAGTTCGCGCGATGCTCGAAGATAACGTTTCAATTTGGGGCGATGGTTCAACTTATAAAGGCAATGACATCGAGCGTTTTTATCGTTACGGACTTCTTGCTAATCCAAACCTAAAGATTTACAAACCATGGCTCGATAATGATTTTGTTACTGAACTTGGTGGTCGCAAGGAAATGTCAGAATGGCTTTCAAAGCGCAAGCTGCCTTATCGCGACAGCGTTGAAAAGGCTTACTCAACTGATGCAAATATTTTAGGTGCAACTCACGAAGCAAAAACTCTAGAGAACCTTGATACTTCGCTAGAAATAGTTGAACCAATCATGGGCGTTGCATTCTGGAAAGAGTCTGTAAAGATCGAAACTGAAGATGTGAAGATTGAATTCTCTAAGGGCCGCCCTGTCTCTATCAATGGCGAAAAGCTCGGAGCAGTTGCCCTAATGCAGAAGGCGAATGAAATTGGTGGCCGTCACGGACTTGGAATGTCAGATCAGATTGAAAATAGAATTATTGAGGCAAAGAGCCGTGGAATTTACGAAGCACCCGGAATGGCGCTATTACATATTGCCTACGAGCGTTTAATAAGTGCAATTCATAACGAAGACACAATCGCTAACTATCATGCTGAAGGACGCCGCTTAGGCCGTCTTCTATATGAGGGCCGCTGGTTAGATCCACAATCATTAATGCTGCGCGAATCACTAATGCGTTGGGTCGCATCCGCAGTAACAGGAGAAGTAACTATTCGTCTGCGTCGCGGCGATGATTTCTCAATCATTAATTCAACTGGTCCTGGATTTAGTTATCACCCAGATAAGTTGTCGATGGAACGAACTGAAGATGCTGCCTTTGGTCCTGCCGATCGCATCGGTCAATTAACAATGCGCAACCTAGATATTGCAGATACAAGAGCTAAGTTGGAAATGTATGCAAACCAGGGTCAACTTGGCGATGGCCAATTTAAGTTGATCAAAGAGCTCGACAACAAGAAAAAATAGGGGCAAAGATGAGTTCGAATCAGGTAGAAACTTCAATTGAAATTCAATTAACAAATCGGGATCGCAAAACAGTATTCTTTCGCGGAATATTGGTTTTCCCTGCAGTTGTTTATATCGCATCATTTACCCAATCGATAGATACCGGTGCATCTTTTGGCGGCTTACTGTTTCTACCAGCACTTCTTACACTTTTAGTTCGTGGCGTCTACCCAAGTTATGTGCTCTCTTTCAATAATTCAATGCTTGAGCTAAATGCCCGCATTTCCGCCTACGCGCTACTTCTTACGGATGAATATCCTTCAATTGAAGCGAATCCAAATATTAAAGTTGAATTACCTGAAATAAATGGCGGTGCGACACTTTCTCGCACGTTGCCACTCGTTAAATGGCTATTTGCAATTCCGCTATTTATTGTCGGCGTTATCTATGCGGTAATCGCTCTCGTGCTTACCTTTTTAGCCTGGATCATCACAAGTGCAACAGGAAATTATCCAGAGAGCATTGCAAACTTCGTTCTTGGAACAATTGATTTCTGGAATCGGCTCTACGGTTACGCAGCAATTCTTGTAACCGACGAATACCCTCCCTTCACGCTCAACTAACCCCAATCACACCTGAATTCGCCCTGTTAATTAGCGTGTAATTACGCGGTTACTACTGCGTAGCGACTTACCATTTTTTAGTAAGTTCCCCTGCCCTAGACCATCTATGGCAAAAGCCTAAGCAGTTAGGAAGGAAAGCGATGTCGCTTTTATCTTGGAAGCTTCACGGAAATGGAAAGTCAGTTAAAGATGGCGATGTAGTAAAGCCGGGCGAGCGCCTCGCTTGGCCACTAACAATTGGTGTTGGTATTCAACATATCGCAGCAATGTTTGGCGCCACATTCTTAGTGCCTATCATTACTGGATTTCCACCAAGCACAACTCTATTTTTCTCTGGCGTAGGAACTTTAATATTTCTTACCTTAACAAAGAACAAAGTACCTAGCTATCTAGGTTCATCATTTGCATTCCTTGCTCCAATTGCGGCCGCGATGACAAATGGTGGAATGGCAGTAGCACTTGGTGGCGTTGTCGCAACCGGCGTGATTCTTGCTGTTGTTGGTCTCGTTGTTAATGCTGTCGGTATCGGCTGGATTAACTGGCTCTTACCTCCAATCGTTACTGGTTCAATCGTAATGATTATTGGACTTAACCTTGCAGGCGCTGCTAACAATAACTTCAAGCAAGCACCTGTAACTGCAATTATAACTCTTGCTGCTGTTGCACTAATCGGGGCGGTTTCTAAGGGCTTCCTAGGTCGCATCAGCATCTTTGGTGGAATTGTTGTTGGCTATGCCTATGCAGCATTTGCCGGAGATATCAATTTTGATGGTGTTAAAGCCGCAAAGTGGCTTGCAATGCCAACATTCACAACTCCAACATTTGATACCAATGCAATCCTGCTCTTCCTTCCAGTTGTTCTTGTTCTGATCGCTGAGAACGTTGGACACGTTAAGGCAGTATCTGCAATGACTGGAAAAGATCTAGATGGCCAAATGGGTAACGCGCTATTCGCCGACGGTATTGCAACAACACTTGCCGGTGCTGGTGGCGGTTCGGGTACAACTACTTACGCTGAAAATATTGGCGTAATGGCTGCTACTCGTATCTATTCAACAGCTGCTTATTGGGTAGCTGGCGTTGGCGCAATCTTGCTCTCACTTTCACCAAAGTTTGGCGCAATTCTTAGCGCTACACCTGCTGGTGTTCTTGGTGGCGTCGGAGTTGCCCTTTACGGAATGATCGGTGTACTTGGTGCCAAGATTTGGATCGAGAACAAAGTGAACTTCGGAAACTCAACAAACCTTCTTATTGCAGCAACAACTCTGATTATCGGAATTGCTGACATGACATGGAAGCGCGGGGATTATTCCTTCGGTGGAATCATCAATGGAACACTGGTTGCAGTAATTGGCTACCAAGTTCTGCGTGCTTTAAATAAGGCGGCGGGCAAGGCTGAATAGCCTCTAGTAATTAAAAAATCGGGCTTTGGCCGCGAGCGTCTAACTATAAAACGTTAAGTCGCTCGCCAACCAAGGCCCGATTTTTCATACCTATATAAATTTGGCGCTGTTGGGATTAGACTCCCGTTGAAATATAAATTTGCTACCTACTTATTTATTAGGAGATCCAGATGTCTGTAACACCATTTCGTTGGGGAATATTAGGAGCCGGTGGAATTGCCGAGCAATTCACAAGAGATGTATTGCGCCTTGAAGATCATCGCGTAGTTGCAGTCGGTTCTAGAACTCAGGTTAAGGCAGATGCCTTTGCCGATAAATTTGCGATTCCTAATCGCCATGATTCATATCAAAAATTAGTTAATGACCCTGATATCGATGCGGTTTATGTTGCAACTCACCACCCAATGCATATGCGCGACACCTTGATGGCGCTTAATGCTGGAAAACCAGTCCTCTGCGAGAAGCCATTTGCAATGAGTTATGACGAGACTAAAAAGATGGTTGATACCGCTCGCGAAAAGAATTTGTTATTGATGGAAGCAATGTGGGCACGCTATTTACCTCATATGATAAAAATTCGTGAAGTAATCAAATCTGGAATTCTGGGTGAAATAATCTCTGTTCGCGCAGACCACGGACAATGGTTTGAGAAGGATCCAAACTTCCGACTTTTCGCCCCAGAATTCGGTGGCGGTGCGCTCTTTGATCTTGGAATTTATCCGGTCTCATTTGCCTCAATGGTTCTTGGAACTCCTTCTCGCGTAACTGCGCGAAGTACCAAGGCATTTACTGGAGTAGATGGCCAGACGACAATTATTTTGGAGTATCCATCAGGTGCCCAAGCGCTCCTTAACGCAACAAACTTGGCAGCAACACCAAACCGCGCAGTAATTATCGGCAGCGATGCAAGGTTAGAAATAGATCGCACATTTTATTTCCCATCAACTTGGCGAGTTATTAACTACAAGGATGAAGTAGTGGCCGGATCCGATAAACGTTATGTTGGCCATGGTCTTCGCGAAGAGGCGATTGAATTTGCTCGATGTTTCCGCGCCGGTGAGAAGGAATCTCCGATGCTTCCGCTCAGTGAAATCCTCTCAATCATGGGAACAATGACAGAGATTGCAGACCAGATTGGCTTGAAGTTTGAGAAGTTTGCAGAATAGAAGTGCAATTCTCTTAGTAGGTGGCCGGGGAACAAGGCTTGCGCCACTTACTAATAACACCCCAAAACCTATGCTTCAGGTCGCAGGAGTGCCATTTACTGAACATCAAATCATAAAAGCCCGTGTTGCGGGAATTTCTGAGATTGTTTTAGCAACCTCATTTAAAGCAGAGTTATTTGAGCCATATTTTGGCGATGGCAGAAACTTTGGAATATCCATTAAATATGCCGTTGAAGAAGTTGCACTTGGTACTGGTGGCGCAATTAGTAATGCCGCACAAGAACTATCTGGAGCCGGTCCGGTTGCAATATTCAATGGCGATGTTTTAAGTGGCCATGATTTAGGCGCCCAATTTAACTTTCATGAAGCAAAGGGTGCTGAGGTAACGCTCTTCTTAACTAAAGTAGAAGATGCTCGAGCATTTGGCGCTGTTGAATTAGATGAATCCGGAAGAGTTTCTGCCTTTAACGAGAAGATGGAAAACCCACCAACAAATATCATTAATGCTGGTTGTTATATTTTTAATCGCGATATAATTAGCACAATTCCATTTGGCAAGGTTGTAAGTGTGGAACGCGAAACATTTCCCACCTTGCTTACAACTGGAGCACGAGTTTTTGGGTTTATTGACACTTCATACTGGCTAGATATCGGAACGCCCTCAGCTTTACTCAAAGCATCTCGCGATTTGGTAATTGGTACAGGAAAAGAATTCTTAGCCCTTGAAGGATCAATAATTTCCCCAAGCGCATCGATCACTGGCGGAACTGTGATTGGTCGAAGCGCCCAAATTGGGGCAGATGCTCAAATCTCGGGCTCTGTAATTGGTGATGGCGCAATAATCGGAGCTGGTGCCAGGCTCTCGGACTGCTTTGTAGCAGAAGGCTTTGAAGTTCCAGCGCAGGTAATTTCGTTCGACAATTACTTTGGATACTAATTTTTCGCGAGAAAAGCTGTTGAAATCTGCAAAAATAGCCAAAATTTATTATTTTTGAGCGTAAATAGTTGGCCCTATGGCTTGACTTAATCGAGTTACACGCGTGTAATTCTCTTATTAACCCCGCCTTTCTTGGCGGCAAACAGTTTGAAGGAGTATCCGTATGAGCGATCCACGCCCGGTTCAAAAAATAGCAATAGAAGGCGTAATCAATAGCGACGGCATCGAACTTTCCTGGCAGGAGCGCGCACTATGTGCTCAGACCGATCCAGAAGCATTCTTCCCTGAAAAGGGCGGCTCAACTCGTGAAGCTAAGCGCGTCTGCTTATCTTGCGATGTTCGTGGTGAGTGCTTGGAATACGCGCTCGCACATGATGAGCGTTTCGGTATTTGGGGAGGCCTCTCCGAACGTGAGCGTCGTCGCCTAAAGCGCCGTTCAGCTTAATATTAAATTTAATCGTAATTTTAAGAATACTAGTCAAGGATTAACCTATGGCTGATAATTTTTTCGTTACTGCGATTTTAGTTTCGCATGATGGTGCGACTTGGTTACCAGAAGCTATTGCAGGAATTTCTGCACAGACTCGATCCGTAGATCGAATGATTGCAGTCGATACTGGATCAATTGATAACTCAGTACAGATGCTTGCAGGTGCTGGATTAACAGTAATAAAGACTGATCGTGATGCTGGTTTTGGCGACGCAATTGCACTTGCACTCGGGTCTTCAAAGAAATTAAAGAATGATGATCAAGAAGAGTTAATCTGGATTCTCCATGATGATTGCGCACCAACTAGAACGGCGCTAGAAAAATTAATTGAAGGTTTGACTGATAAGCCACAAGTTGCATTTGTTGGTCCAAAATTACGCGGTTGGTATGACCGTAAACATTTGTTGGAAATTGGAATAAGTATCGCCGTAAATGGTGCACGTTGGACCGGGCTAGACCCACGCGAGCAAGATCAAGGGCAATTTGATCAACCAATGGAAGTAATGTCAGTAAGTACTGCAGCGATGCTGGCAAGACGTAAAACCTTTGAAGATTTGGGTGGACTAGATCCAAATCTTGCGCTATTTCGAGATGATGTTGATCTAGGTTGGCGGGCAAGAGTCGCGGGCTACTCAGTTATGACAGCGCCAGAAGCACTTGTTTATCATGCAGAGGCATCAGCTTCAGAGCGAAGAAGCGTTGATGTTGAAGAGGCTTTCCTGCATCGTCCAAGACTTCTAGATCGCAAGAATGCGGCCTATGTTTTATTCGCAAATGCTTCTTGGTGGTTACTGCCTTGGATCGCAATTCAAATTGTTGGAAGCGCCGCAATTAGAGCGATTGGTTACTTAATTGCGAAACTTCCGGGATACGCGGCCGATGAAATTGCCGCCGTAGGACTTCTAATAATCAAGCCGAATGATTTGATTGTTGCTAGAAGATTACGAAAGCAAAAACGCTTGCTCTCTCCAAGAGTAATTAGAGAGTTTATTCCACCACCAGGTAGTCAAATACGGCTCGCAATTGAACAACTCAATTACTCGTTGCGAAAGTTTTTCAAAGCTGATGCCAATAATGAATCGGATTTGAATGATCCAATGTCATATGCTGACATTGGAGTTATTGATGAGAGTTTTGATGATCAAGATATTGTTATAAAACCACGTAAATCTAATTGGCGGACCCTTCGGAATCGACCGCTCTTAATCGGCCTTGCTTCTACCTTCTTAATTTCATTAATTGCCTCCAGAAATAGATTTGGTTCCATAAGCGGTGGCGCACTTGCGGCCTCACCAAACGGAGCGATGGATTTAATCGCGAAGTACAGCGAATCCTGGCACTTGGTTGGATTAGGTTCAGCGGCCTCAACACCACCATGGGTTGCAATATTGGCTGGCGCATCGGCCTTAACGTTCGGCAAAGTATGGCTATTTCTTACTATTTTCTTTCTTCTTACCCCAACCCTTGCTTTCTTTGCAATGTATCGAAGCGCTAAGAGATTTGGATTAAGTATTCAAGTTTCAGTAATCGGTGGCGTTATATATTCCATGTCACCAGTTATTTGGAGCAGTATAAATCAAGGTCGAATCGGAACTTTAGTTGTGGCATTAATTGCACCAACATTTATGAGCATCCTTCCAAAAACTTTGCAATTAGAATCACTTGGCTGGCGAAGAATTTATGCGCTAACTTTGCTTGCTGCTTTTATTTCTGCTTTCTCAACCTTCTTTCTAGTTGCCTGGACGATCTTCTATCTAGCGGTCTTTGCCATCGAGCTTTATAAACGCAGGTCAGAAATTAAAGCTACCGGTCCAATTAAATTTATAATGGTTGCAGATCTAGCTCGAGTGAAGAGAATTTTTGCGCTATTTCTTATCCCAGGTCTTCTAAATGCGCCTTGGTCGACATCAGTTATTTTGCATCCGACTCAAATTCTTTTAGATCCAGGACTCCCACTTTCTAGCGGATCACTAGTAAATATCCTCCTATTGAATCCAGGTGGAACATCTGGAGTGCCAGTCTGGATATTCGCACCATTTGTATTTTTCCTTATAGCAATGGCGTTAACCAAGAAATATCCAATGGAATCAAGTGTTGCGATTGGATTGCTTGCGATTGCCGTAGTGCTCTCACAAATTAGCGTGTTCGGGCATGGAAGTAATGGTCAAGTTTGGACTGGAACAATATTTGTATTTATGGAAATTCTGATTTTAATCCCAATCCTAAAGATTGCAGTCGAACTTCTCCCTAATTTACGAAGTTCAAAGCTTGGTCTAGGGCACCTTCTTTCAGTAGTTATCGTAGTTATTTCAGTGTTCTCAATTTCAGCAACTAGTTTCTGGGCTATTACCGGGGGCGCGAACTCCCTAGTAACTGCAAATAAAATAGAAGTACTCCCACCTTTCATAGCCTCACTAAGTGACACCCCAAATAGGCCGAAGACCCTGGTAATTGGCAGAACTGAAGATCAACTTAACTACTTTGTTACCCGTGGTTCAGATTTAGAAATTGGGGATGCAGATGTTGCGGTTGCAACTCCGGGACCTGTCACCCAAGCCATTCTTGAATTGATAAGTGGAGCTGGACTTACGTCAAGCAAAACCTTAGGTGCATATGGCATTCAATATGTTTTCTTAAAAAACCCAATCGACCAAGGAGTAGCAAGAACTATTGATGGAATTGGTGGCTTTACTCGGAGCTCCTCCACAAATTCTGGAATTATCTGGCAGGTCGTTGAAAGTAAACCTCGGATTTCAGTACTTGACGCGACTGGTGCCACAACTGCAATTAATTCTGCAAAAGTTGGAGCCATGGATGATTTGCAGACTCCAGGGACAGTTACTCTTGCTGAAAAATTTGATCCAGGCTGGAAATTAATAATCAATGGCAATCAAGTTGAATCAACCCAATCCGCACTTGGATTACCAAGTTTTGAAGTATTGGAAACTGGTCCAATTATTATCTTGCATGATGGAACTAAGCACCGGGCGCTGATTTCAGTTGAATTAATTGCGTTACTGACAATCATTGTTCTATCACTTCCTGCCGGACGCCGCCGCCGCGAAGTTCCAGTCGAGGAGCTCGCATGATCAATAAAATAACGGTTTCACTAGGCGCACTTGTTCTTTCTATTGCATTTGTTCTCTTTATTAAGCCAGATAGCACTGGATCGACGACAGTTAAGTCTTATCCGGCAACGGTTTGCCCAGCAAATCTAAGTGACTCGACATCAACATCAGTTTTGCCATCTTCCAAAATCTTGGTTAAACAAATACCTTCTAAGAAAAATGCCCTGGTAAAAGCAAAGACCAGTTTCTATCTCTCCAAAAACCCATTGTTAGTCGAGGGAAATAGTGAAACATCAATAAATGTAACCCGATCAAAATCTCGCTCTCTTGCTACAACTGTCTGCTCAATAAGCAGCGGAGATCAATGGTTTGTTGGTGGTTCTGGCGCTGTTACAAGTAGATCCTCGCTTGCAATAATTAATAGTGGGCTTAGCACTTCAATTGTGGATTTAATTGTCTATTCACCAACTTCAGTCTCATCTGTTATCTCGGTACGAATCTCAAAGAACTCCAGTAAGCGGATCTATTTGGACACCTTGGCCCCAGGTGAAAATTCTGTAGTAATTCACGCGATTACTAGATCCGGTCGAGTAACAACATTCTTACATGATCAAAGGCAACGAGGCCTTATTGCACTTGGTGGAGATTTTGTTTCACAAGGAGCCAATCCTGCTACTCGTGTAGTAATTCCCGCAATCAGCAATATTAGTCGGACTGGCCGAAATACAAACCAAACTTTAAGAATTTTGGCTCCAGGATCAATTAACGCAAATGTTCGTGCGAAATTAGTGTCAAAAGATGGCACGTTTGCACCGTTAGAACTTGATGACATTTATATCAAGGCTGGAAAAGTTAAGGACATATCATTCAAGCCAGTAGTAAATGTACGTAATTTTTCCTTAGTACTTACCTCTGATCGCCCAATTGTTGCTGCAGTAAAGAGTTCTGGAGCGTTCAATGGAGCTAATGAATTCGCCTGGTCTACATCAGGGCATGAATTAAAAGATGTCACAATTTTCTTTGGTGGATTGCGACCTGATGTCGTCTTTCAAGGAAAGAATTTTGAAGTTGATGTGCAATGGACTGACAAGAATCGAAAGTTCTACAGCACAACTATTAGAAGCAGCAGTGATGATTTGGCAACCTGGCATCCCAAGAGCGGTGTATTAAGTGCCCGCTTTAGCACTGTGAATGAGAAGGTATATGGCGGTGCAATCTTTAAAGAAAAAATCGGCTTAAGCCATTTACCATTGGTTGCAGGCGCCCAACTTGAAAGTTCTGCGGTTCCAAGCTCTGATACAAAAGTTATTACACGCGAGTAAATCCCAAGTTTTATCGCCCAATCGCGATAGCCTCTTAGGTATGACACGTCCACAGCCTCGCACAGGTCGTCTGTGCTCTCGCGTTGGCTGTCGCCACCTGGCAACTCAGACACTTACTTATATTTACGCAGATTCAACTGCGGTGCTTGGACCACTTGCAACTTTCTCAGAACCACATGCATATGATCTTTGCGATCAACATAGTTTGCGAATGAGCGCACCAGTTGGTTGGACAGTAATTAAACATGAACCAGAATCAGTTGCTTCCGGACCCACTAATGATGACTTGATGGCAATTGCAGATGCAGTGCGTGAAGCGGGATCCAAAGAGAGCTCAAGTGAAACTACGCTATCGGGATTTGAAATTCCTCCGCTTGAAATTGGGCGCCGAGGCCATCTTCGCGCTATCCCAAATTAATCTACACTGTTCGGTATGTTCACTGGTGAATTCTTAGATTCAATTATTAAGGCTTATGACGTACGCGGTCTTGTTGATTCACAATTAACTCCTGATTTTGCCTTTGTACTAGGCGGGGCCTATGCAAAATTCTTGCAAGAAGAGCGGGAGCCTTCAACAATAATTATTGGTGAAGATATGCGCCCATCTTCGCCCAAATTGGCAGATGCATTTTCTGATGGTGCGACTTCTCAAGGTATGGATGTAATTCGAATTGGCTTAGCGTCGACTGATATGTTGTATTTCGCAGCCGGAAAATTAAATATGCCTGGCGCTATGTTTACCGCAAGCCACAATCCAGCCGCCTATAACGGTATGAAGTTATGCAAGAGCGGTGCAGTTCCTATCGGCCAAGACTCTGGACTCCGTCGAATCAAGCAATTAATTCTCGATGGAATGCCAATTACAAATCGACCTGTTGGCAAAGAGAGTGAACGCGATCTATTAACGGAATACGTTGACTACTTGATCTCACTCTTTCCTGAAATCAGTGATTCCAAAACCCCACAACGAAAGTTAAAAGTTGTTATTGATGCCGGAAATGGCATGGCTGGCCACACAGCGCCCGCAGTTATGGCTCTTTTAAATGTAGAAGTTATTCCCATGTACTTTGAGTTAGATGGAAATTTTCCAAACCATGAAGCAAATCCCATTGATCCAAAGAACTTAGTCGATCTTCAGAAGCGAGTATTAAAAGAGAAGGCAGATATTGGACTGGCATTTGATGGAGATGCTGATCGCTGTTTTTTAATTGACGAGAAAGGCGCACTTGTAAACCCATCAGTGCTTACTGGATTGATTGCGGTTCGTGAGTTAAAACGTAAGCCTGGTTCTACAATAATTTATAACTTGATTTCATCTAAGGCCGTTCCAGAAATAATTACAGAAAATGGTGGAACTCCACTTCGCTCTCGTGTGGGCCATTCATTTATAAAGAAGATGATGGCTGATTCTGGTGCCATATTTGGCGGCGAACATTCTGGCCATTTTTACTTTGCAGATTTCTGGCGTGCAGATTCTGGAATGTTGGCTGCGCTCTTTGCACTCACAGAACTCGCATCTGGAAAGGGTTCACTTTCAACGTTACTAAAACCATTTAATCGCTATTCCGCGAGTGGTGAAATTAATTCTGAAGTCAGTAATGTTCCTGCAACGATTGAGGCAATTCTCGCTGAGTATGGGGATAGTAAAAAAGGTTTTGAAGTAGATGAGCTAGATGGCATTACTTTGACCGGCCCTAAGTTCTGGTTTAACGTCCGAGCTTCTAATACCGAGCCATTGCTTCGATTAAATGTTGAAGGGGATACTGAGGCTCAAATGATCAAGGCTCGCGACTCTCTACTCGCAATCATCAGGGCTAAGCGATAACCTACGCTCCTACACATAAATTCGAGAAGCCTCTCATTCGATATTTAATAGGAGTAACACGTGAACGTAGCAACAGCCGTAAAGCATGACATTGCAAACGCTGCTTTAGCAGCCGAAGGCAAGAAGAAGATTGAATGGGCCGAACGCAACATGCCAGTTTTGGCACAAATTCGTGAGCGCTTTGAGAAGGAACAACCTTTTAAAGGCATTCGTATTTCAGCTTGCATGCACGTAACAACTGAGACAGCGAATTTAATGCGCGCCCTAAAAGCTGGCGGCGCTGAACTCGCACTCTGTGCATCAAATCCACTTTCAACTCAAGATGACACGGCTGCGGCACTTGTCCATGAATATGGCATCAGTGTTTTCGCTCGCAACGCTGTTGATCGCGATGGTTACTACTCACATATCAACGCATCTCTGGATATTCAACCGCACCTAGTCTTCGATGATGGTTGCGACTTGGTTAACACACTCCACACAACTCGCACCGAATTAATCGATGGCATCATCGGCGGTTGCGAAGAGACAACAACGGGTGTTATCCGTTTAAGCCAAATGACAAAAGATGGCGCACTTAAATTCCCAATGATTGCTGTAAACGACACAGACACAAAACATATGTTTGACAATCGTTTTGGAACTGGCCAATCGACACTTGATGCAATTTTCCGTTCTACAAACTCACTCGTAGCCGGAAAAACATTCGTTGTAGCAGGATTCGGATATTGCGGTAAAGGTGTTGCAGAACGCGCAAAGGGTATGGGCGCTGATGTAATTGTTACTGAAATCGATCCAACCAAGGCCTTAGATGCGCTTATGCAGGGATATCGCGTGATGCCAATGACTGAAGCGGCAAAGTATGGCGATATTTATGTGACTGTTACTGGTAATCGTGATGTTCTTCGCGAAGAGCACTTCAAGATTATGAAAGATGGTGCAATTCTTTCAAACGCCGGCCACTTTGATATTGAAATTGATGTTGCTTGGCTTGAGAAGAACGCTAAGACCAAGAATGCAAAGATGCGCCACCAGACAGATGAATATGTAATGGCAGATGGCCGTCGCATTCTTCTTCTTGCTGAAGGTCGCCTGGTAAACCTTGGTGCCGCAGAAGGTCACCCAGCATCAGTTATGGATATGTCATTCTCTGATCAAGCGTTAACTGCGGAATATTTATTGAAGGCTGCTGCATCTCTTGGTGCTGGCTTGCATGAAGTTCCAACTGAGATTGATAAAGAAGTTGCGCGCTTGAAGTTAGAGAGCATGGGGTCAACAATCGATCAGTTAACACCAGCACAAGTTAAGTACCTAAGCTCTTGGGACCACGGTAGCTAATGACTCTGATCATGGTTGTCGATGACGACCAAGATCTAGCTGAGATGCTCGGCATTGTTTTAAATGGTGCGGGCTACGAAGTGGATTTAGTAGGTCGCGGTGATGAGGTTATGCCAATATTCACCGCGCAGAATCCAGATTTAATTCTTTTAGATGTGATGCTTCCCGGTTTAAGCGGAGTTGAAGTTTGTAAATTAATCCGCGAAAAATCAATGGTGCCAATAGTTATGTTGTCTGCAAAGGGTGATAAGCAAGATGTCGTTGCCGGCCTTGAAGCCGGCGCGGATGATTACATGGTTAAGCCATTTGATCCATCAGAACTTGTTGCTCGTATGAAAGTTAGATTGCGTCGCAGCACTGCTGAAGTAAGTACTGATTTACAAATTGGAAATATAAAAATTGATCAGATTGAGCATTCAATTATTCGCGACGGCCAGATCATTGCGCTAACCCGACTTGAGTTCGACCTACTTGTGGCACTTGCAAAAGAACCAGGTCGTGTATTCAGCAGAGAAGCTTTGCTGAGTGAAGTCTGGGGCTACCGCCCAGCAACTGATACTAGGTTGGTAAATGTTCACATCCAGAGACTTCGCTCGAAAGTTGAACTTGATCCGGAGAATCCAACAATAATTCTTACTGTTCGTGGTGTTGGATATAAGGCTGGTGTTCCTGGAAGTTCCCAATGAAAACTCCATTCGCCGCCTGGAGATCTTCGCTCGTATTTCGCGTTACCAGCACAATCGTTGCGCTCTCAGTAATAATTATTTGGCTGCTTGGTTCAGCTCTCTTTAACCAAATCTCTTCAGGAATATTTGATGAAAAACTTAAACTTTCGATATCTGATGCGCAATCAACGGCCCGCAATACCCAAATTCAATTAACTTTCTCGCAATATCAGGATAAGGCCGAACTTAAATTAATTTTTGCCGAAATTTTAGCGGTACCTCCAAAAAGCTTCGAAAGCGCGGCGCGAGAGATTGCAATTTTTTCTTATGCAAATACCAGTAGCCGATATAAATTTGATGGTACTTCTAATCTCTTGGGAGAAAATTCTGTTTCAGAAAAGTTTCGAGAAATAAACAGATCTTCAACCCAGACTCAGTGGGAACGAACAGACCTTAGATATATCGATGGGAAAGTAGAGCCAGCAATTGTGGTTGGTCACACGCTAACTATTAAGGGCGCTGGCAAGTATGAATTTTATGTTCTCTTTAGCTTGGCTCAGCAGAGTCGGACCATGTCACTAATTCTTAACTACTTAATTTTGACTGGAGTTGCGCTGACTCTTTTGATTGGCTTGATTACTTTCTTCGTGTTCCGCAGAGTAATTGCGCCAATCCGAGATGCAGCAAGAGTTGCAGAGGAGTTAACGGCTGGAAATCTAGAACTTCGTTTAGATGTTCATGGTGAGGATGAAATTGCCAGTTTGGGTTATTCATTTAATGAAATGGCAGTGTCCCTTCAACAACAGATTTCAAGACTTGAGAATCTATCTAAATTGCAGCAACGTTTCGTATCCGATGTATCTCATGAACTTAGAACTCCTTTGACAACAATTCGAATGGCATCTCAAGTAATTTATGCGTCACGAGAATCCTTTGAACCAACAGTCGCAAGAAGCGCAGAACTTCTAATATCTCAGATTGAGCGTTTTGAATCCTTACTTACCGATCTTCTTGAAGTAAGTAGATTTGATGCCCAAGCCGCAGTTCTTGAAATTGAAGAAGTTGATATAACCGCTTTAGTTAGAGAGACAATTGATTATCTGCATCCAAGTCAGGACCGAATAATCCATCTCTGGGCACCAGATAAGCCAGTAATGGTTGATGTAGATCCAAGAAGAATTAAGCGAATCCTTCGAAATCTAATCTCCAATGCAGTTGATCACCGCGAAGATAAGAGCGTTGACATCCAAATCGAAGAGAATGAGAATGAAGTATCTGTTGGGGTTCGTGATTATGGAGTTGGCTTCAATTACACCGATAAGAAATTGCTCTTCGAGCGTTTTTGGCGAGCAGATAGTTCACGGGCACGCACAACTGGTGGCACCGGTCTCGGACTTTCAATCGCACTCGAGGATGCAAAATTGCACCAGGGAGAAATTGATGTTTGGGGAGCACGCGGTTTAGGTGCTCACTTTGTTCTAACAGTTCCTAAGTTTGCTGGTGGATCAATTCAATCTAAACCAATTTCTGCACAGCCAGAATAAGTCCACATTGTTAGAGAAAAAGCTTTAAAGAATAGTTGTATCTAAGATACTCACCGGGTGCCGCTTTTTAAAGATATCTCCTCACTGATTTTTCCAGCTCGATGCATCTCCTGCAAGAGAGATATGCCTGATGCGACCAGTGATATCTGCCTAAACTGCAAAAGAATTGTTGGAACCGAAGCGCTAGTAAATAATCGTGGCGCACTAAAAATCTTTGTTGGGAGTAAATATTCTTTAGTCACCTCTCGATTAATTCTTGGCGCAAAAGAGAGAAATCAATATCTAGCAAGAAACGTTTTGGTGGAATGTTTAGAGCGAGCCCTTGCAAGAGCAACAAAACAGAGTTCTATTGATTCAAAACTGCGCAATCCCACCATAGTTCTAGTTCCAATTCCATCCAGAAAAGCGGCAGATCGCGTTCGAGGGTTTTCGCACATAGATCTTTTAGTTGCTCAAATTGCCAGTGATAACCCGCAAATCAATTTTCGAATTCTCAACTGTCTATTTCACACAAGGAAGATTGTGGATCAATCAACCTTAAATATTGGTGAGAGAGAGCTAAATATGAATGGAGCGTTTGCAATTAAGAAACGCTTTGAAAATGAAATTTTGAAGACGCTAACTTCTAACGCAAATCCAAACGCCCTAATCTTCATAGTTGACGATTTAGTCACCACAGGTAGCACCGTCCGAGCGGCAAATATGGCGCTAAATCACCTCGGCGTAAGGGTTAATGGGGTCCTCGCATCGTGTGCAACTGATGGATTTTCACATTAAGATATGCCCATGTCCGTTAAGACGGCCGTTTATATGAAAGAGGATATGTGTCACCGCTACTAGACAAGATTTTGCGTGCTGGAGAAGGACGCCATATCCGCCAACTCGAAAAAATTGCTAAAGACGTTTTAGCTCTCGAGCCAGAAATATCTGCCTTAGATGATGTTCAACTTAGAGACCAGACAAAGAAACTTAGAGATCAACTTGCATCTGGTAAAACTCTTGAAGATTTATTGCCAGAAGCTTTTGCAACAGTTCGCGAGGCTGCAAAGCGCACCCTTGGGCAACGTCACTATGACGTTCAAATCATGGGTGGAGCCGCGCTTCACAAAGGCAACATTGCAGAAATGCGCACTGGTGAAGGTAAGACTTTGGTTTCAACACTTCCGGCATACCTAAATGCGCTAACCGGTAAAGGTGTTCACGTAGTAACAGTTAACGACTATTTGGCAGAGCGCGATAGCGAATGGATGGGTCGTATCCATCGTTTTCTCGGACTTAAAGTTGGAGTAATTCTCTCTAACATGTCACCGGCAGAACGTCGCGAGGCGTACGCCGCAGATATTACTTATGGGACTAATAATGAATTTGGTTTCGATTACCTTCGTGACAACATGGCTTGGACGTTAGAAGATTGCGTTCAGCGCGAACACAATTTTGCAATCATCGATGAGGCTGACTCAATCTTGATCGATGAGGCTCGTACACCGCTGATCATCAGTGGCCCCGCAGATAAACCAACAAAGTGGTACGTAGAATTTGCAACCATCGCCCAGAAGCTTGAGCGCGATGTTCACTATGAAGTAGATGAGAAAAAGCGCACTGTGGGCGTTCTCGAACTTGGTGTAACAAAGGTAGAAGAATTACTAGGAATCGAGAATCTTTACGAATCTGTAAATACTCCAATGATTGGCTATTTAAATAACGGTATCCGTGCCAAGGAACTATTTAAGCGCGATAAAGATTATGTTGTAATGAATGGCGAACTATTAATCGTTGATGAGCATACCGGCCGCATGCTTGCGGGACGACGTTATAACGAAGGCTTGCATCAAGCTCTAGAAGCCAAGGAGCGTCTAGAAATTCAAGATGAAAATCAGACTCTTGCAACTATCACTCTGCAGAATTACTTCCGTCTCTACAAGAAGCTCTCAGGTATGACTGGAACTGCGATGACTGAAGCATCAGAATTGATGCAGATTTATAAATTAGGCGTTATCCCAATTCCGACAAACCGCCCGATGCAACGTATTGATCAACCAGATTTAATTTATAAGACAGAATTAGCAAAGTTCGTTGCGTCTGCAGAAGATATTGCAGAGCATCACAGGAAAGGCCAACCAGTCTTGGTTGGTACTGTTTCAGTTGAAAAATCTGAAGAGCTCTCTTCTTTGCTTAAGAAGCGTGGAATTCCGCATGAAGTATTGAATGCTAAACAACATGAACGTGAAGCGGCAATTATTGCCCGTGCAGGAACTGTTGGCGCCGTAACTGTCGCAACAAATATGGCCGGTCGAGGTACTGACATCATGCTTGGCGGTAACCCAGAATTTATGGCGGACTTTGAATTACAACGTCGCGGCTTGAGCCCAGTTGAAACTCCAGAAGAGTATGAGGCAGCATGGCCTGAGGAATTAGCAAAGCAGAAAGCTGCAGTAGCTAAAGAACATGAAGTTGTAGTCGGATTCGGTGGACTCTACGTGCTTGGAACAGAGCGTCACGAATCACGCCGAATTGATAATCAGCTTCGTGGTCGTTCTGGTCGTCAAGGCGATCCTGGAGAATCTCGTTTCTACCTCTCACTTCAAGATGATTTGATGCGCCGATTTAACTCAGGAATTGTTGAAAGATTCCTCGGTGCTGCTGGCGTTGCAGATGATGTTCCAATCGAATCAAAGATGGTTTCAAATGCGATCCGTTCGGCTCAGACCCAAGTTGAATCTCTTAACTTTGAAATGCGCAAGAATGTTCTGAAGTATGACGATGTTATGAATCGCCAACGTGAGGTCGTTTATAGCGAACGCCGCGAAGTTTTAGAGGGCGCAGATATCCAAGAACAAGTAAAGACATTTATTGTTGACACAATCACGGCATACACCGAATCAGCAACAGGTGAAGGCTTCGGCGAAGATTGGGATCTTGATACCTTGCACACTGCGCTAAAAGCGCTTTATCCAATCTCCTTTACTGTTGAAGAGTTAATTGCTGAAGTTGGTGGCCGATCCGGCCTTGATCAAGGATTTATTTTGGATCGAGTTCTAGGTGATGTGGAAAAAGCCTACGAGGCTCGTGAAGAGAATTTAACTCCAACTGTTACCCGCGAGCTTGAGCGCAAGATTTTGCTTTCAGTGCTTGATCGCAAATGGCGCGAGCACCTATATGAAATGGATTATTTGCAAGAAGGAATTGGATTGCGTGCAATGGCACAACGAGATCCACTTGTTGAATATCAAAAAGAAGGATATGACTTATTCGCAGCCATGATGGATGCAATTAAGGAAGAGCTAGTTGGATATCTATTTAACGTCGAAGTAAATGTTGAAGAAGAATCTGGTGGAGTTGAGGCAAAGGGTCTTAGTCCAGCAATTAAGCCACAGAATGAACTTCGATATTCAGCGGCCGATGAAGATGGTGGCGTAGTTTCAAGCGGTGGAACTTCTCGCAACGCTCCATGTCCTTGCGGCTCAGGTCGCAAATATAAGCGTTGTCACGGCGCTGCTTAAATATTATAAGAGAACTAGTTCGGTGCAGAGCCAACGTTTATCTACGCCTTCAAATCTTAAAATCAACGACCTTACTCGCTCACCAATACGCAACGTAACAGTTGTTTCGGCCACTCCTTCAATCGGCTGGCTAATGTAGATCTTTCGAATTTTTGGGGCGCCTTTTATAGTTGAAGATTTAACTAAGAGTTGTTGATGAACTTGTCTATGGCACCATCTTGCTAGTTGATTCGCCGATCTCCGCCCGCCCCAGATTTCAACAACGCTTAATGCGAATTTAGTTACCCATTCTTGTATTTCCGGGAGCTCAGATAGGGGAGATGGTTGAGCCAAGAATTCGGGGTCAGAATAATCTTCAACATCTCTACCGAAATATTCTGGCGTTGGTACTAAATACAATTTTGCCGGAACCACGACTGGTTCTGCTGGTGCTGGCTCAAGATAGAAAGCGAGCATTGGATGAGCCCAAAGCGATTGATCTATTGGTGTTAGTGATCCCGGTACTCCGTAATTGAATACCCGATGAGAACTACTTCTATTTTCTGTGCTGATTAATTTTTCCATGGCGCTACTTTTCGCAGTTAACGGCCTCACCACCTCCTCCGAAAGGATGACTTATTGTGCCGTCAAGATTAACCACTAAAAGTATTTCTGTGGATTAGCCCTAATAGATCTGAAAAAATCTCGGTATCCATAGCCCATGAGAAAAATAGAAAATTTCAAAGCCATGAATAACCTGAACCTAGATTCGATTAAAGAGGTTGCTTTAAAGCGAGCTACAGCAAAGACCTATTTTGCAATTGCACTCCTACTTCTATCGCTATTCGCTGCATTTGCAATAACAGGTAAGGCAAATAGATCAGTGGCAATTTGGTCTGCAAGTAGTGATTTAGTCGCAGGCGACTTGATAACCAAGAGCAGTATCAAAAGAGTCAAAGTCTTTCTGCCCGAGAGCTCCTCTAAGTATCTATCGGCGAATTCAAGAATCGAGAACCAGATAGCAACTCGAAGAATAGTTAGTGGCGAATTAATTCCATCCTCGGCTATCTCAACCAACTTCGAGGGAGAGAGTGTCCGGAGCGTTCCACTGAGGATCTCTCGAAATGATCTCCCAAGTGACCTCACCTCTGGTCAAAGCGTCGATATCTACTCATTGCCCCAGCCAGATTTAAATTCTCAGAAGAATCAGAAAACAGAACTAATTTCCGAAGCGGTGATTGTAGAGAGCATAGATATTAAATCGCGGGACATGGGAGGTGACATCGGCATTGTTCTTAAAATTCCAGAACCAGATGTTATATCCCTCTTATCATCCGTAAATAGTTCAAGAATTGTGGTGGTTAGAAATGCGATCTGAAATTCCACAGCTAGAGGTAGTAACCGCAATAAGTGATGCAGATTGCGAAGATTTTGTCTCCCAACTTCTTTATAGTCAAAGTTGGAGCATTATTTATCGAGCAATAGATATGTCAGGTCTCAAAGATTTCCTAGAAGCCAGAACTGGTGCGCTGAGAACGGTTGTCATATTTAAGAGTGATTTACCAGATTTTGATGCGGATCTTTTGCAAGGCTTGGCCAATTCCAAAGTCACGCATATCTGTATTGATAACATTGAAACCAATTCTCATAGACTGATGACTTATATAAGAAGTCAACTTCGACTCCCTTTAATTTTTGAGAGTGAAATTCAAAAAGATGGATCTGCTGAAGTTATTTCAAATACTGCGCTAAAGGTTCGAAAGCCTTGTGTAATCACAATTACTGGAACTGTTGGATCACCTGGAAGAAGTTCTGTAGCCCTGAATATTGCAAACTTTTTAGCTGTTGAATCGACGGTAAATATTTACGATGCGGATATTCGAGCCCCCGCACTTGAATACCTTATTGGCAGAGCAGATAAGAACAGTGAAAAACTTAGCCTTGTTAACTTGGTCTCGCACGAAAAAACAATGGAGCTGAAAATCGGTGATAGCACTCGAATTAGCGTTGTTGATCTGGGACCACTGCCACCCTTGGAAGAAGTAGTTAATGATCGACGTTGGCAGGCAGGCTTTATTAACAGAACCCTTGAAGAGACTACGACTCTGATCTACCTATGTAAATCAAATGGCTTAAGTCTGATCAGACTTGAACAGTTCATGTCACAATTTCCAACGTTACTTCGCTCTTTGCCGATCATCTATATTTTGAATCAATCTGGAAGCACTCGAGAAGACAGAGCCTTGGCCAATCGATTTAAGAAGATGTGTGATGGTGAAACTTCCTTCATATTGCCCGTTAATGCTCGAATTAATACAAATTTAGTGGAGCCGGCCAAACGAGAAACTGGATTTGGTAGGGCAATCTCCGAGATTGGTAGGATCGCACAGGAAGTTAATTAGCGGATCAGATGAAGAGAGGCGATCAAATCATGTTATCTATCGATGAAATGATTGTTTCTAAGACTGCTTTAACCGAAGTGGATCGCGCTCGATTGATGGAGCTTCTTGCAGAATGGCAGTTGTTATCCGATTTATCTTTTGCGGATTTAATTCTTTGGATTCCAAAGCGTAAGGATTATCAATCTTGGCCAGATGGACATATTGCAATGGCACATATTCGACCAACAACAGCAGCGACAGTTTTCGCACATGATGTGATTGGCGATGTAATTAACTGGGGAAGTAATCCAAGAATTGATGGCGCGCTCTCGACTGGTGAAATTGACCGCGATTCCGAAGCGGAACTTGTGGGAGAGATATTGATTAAAGAAGAGACCGTTCCAGTTTATTTTGGTGGAAGAGTAATTGCCGTGATATCACGTCACCGAAATGCTGATTTAATGCGCTCACCTTCTCGGTTAGAACTAAATTATCGCGAAATCGCCCACAAAATTTATCAGATGGTCGCAGAAGGAACTTTTCCAATCCAAAATAGTTTTTATAGATCGGAATCGGCTCCTCGTGTTGGCGATGGCTTAATTCGTTTAGATGCATCGGGTCTAATTACTTATGCGAGTCCAAATGCTAGATCTGCATTTAATCGCGCTGGATGGAGCGATGAATTAGAAGGACACCTATTAGGTGAAGTTATAGAGAGCGTAAAACCAAATCTAAGTATTCCTACAGATGAATCTTGGCGCAGCATAATGAGCGGTAAGAATTTGCGCCGTGAAGAGTTTGAGAATGAGAGTGGAATATTTGATTTATTGGTAATGCCATTAGTTGCTGGCGAGGACCATATTGGCGCCATTATTCTGCTTCACAATGTGACTGAGTTACGCCGTCGCGATCGAGCGCTTGTGACTAAAGATGTAACAATCCGCGAAATTCATCACCGGGTTAAGAATAATTTACAGACTGTTTCAGCACTTCTTAGATTGCAATCTAGGAGAGTTGAAGATGCAACTGCGAAGAGCGCTCTAGAAGAGGCTGTACGACGAGTTGCATCAATCGCAATCGTTCACGAGACGCTCTCGAATAGTTCTACAGAATCAGTCTCTTTTGATGAGGTATATGACCGAATCGTTCATAATGCGATTGAGCTAAGCACGCACAAAATTAGCGTTAAAAAGGTTGGATCTTTTGGAACTTTTGATTCGCAGGTTGCAACGCCATTAGCGCTAGTTATTACTGAGCTCATTCATAATGCGCTTGAACATGGACTTGCAGATTCCGGAGAAAATTTGCGGGTTGAAATTGTCAGAAGTACTAAAAATTGTGAAGTAAAGATCATTGATGATGGCGTGGGTCTACCAACCGATTTCAACTGGGATCAGTCTTCAAACTTAGGGCTTCAGATTGTGAAAACTCTTACTGAAAATGAACTCAAAGGAAGCATCCAATTAATTCGCGTTGGAAGTGAGACCCAGGCCGTATTAAAGTTTTAGATAAGTTAGCGAGCTAAAAAACTAGAAGCTATTCTGATTCTCAAGTTGGCGTGCACGATTTCTTGCAGCACGTCGTTTAAGTGCGCGACGTTCATCCTCTGAAAGTCCGCCCCAAACTCCCGCATCTTGTCCGCTCTCAAGCGCCCATGCCAGGCATGGCTCTTTTACGATGCATCGATTACAAACTTTCTTAGCCTCTTCTATTTGAGCCAGGGCTGGGCCAGTATTGCCGACCGGAAAAAAGAGTTCCGGATCTTCATCGCGGCAAGCAGATTGATGGCGCCAATCCATAGTTCAGGGCTCCTTCTAAAGAATTACTCATAAATCGGGGGAAGTAATACGCGGTAAATACAATTTACAGCGGGTTACATAAGGAGCATTCTCCCGTGTAATACGCAACATAACAAGGACATTCGAGAATTGATTATGTGATTTGTGCCCCCGGCGGGAATCGAACCTGCGCACCCGCCTCCGGAGGGCGGTGCTCTATCCACTGAGCTACGGGGGCCTATTTAATGGCGATAAATGGCGATAACTGGATTGAGTGAACTCTACCTGCAAATTATCTGAAATGATTCTGCCATGAATTTAACAGGTACCACTCAGATCGAAATTGCATACTTCGCAACGGGATGTTTCTGGGGTGCTGAGCGCAGATTTTGGCAGTTGGATGGCGTAGTCGAAACTAGCGTTGGCTATATGGGTGGGGCCGGGGAAAATCCCAGTTACGAAGAAGTTTGTACTGGTCGCACAAATCATGCCGAAATTGTCTCAGTTGTTTTTAAGCCAAATCTAATTTCTTATCGCAGATTACTTGAAGAGTTCTGGGTGATGCATGATCCAACAACTCTAAACAAACAGGGTGGCGATATTGGAACGCAGTATCGAAGCGCAATCTTTACTACGAGTGATGAACAATTACAAGAAGCGCTCGCAACTAAAGCAATTTATCAATCACTCTTAACGGCAGAGGGCATCGGCCCCATTGTCACTCAAATTGAGAGCGCTAATTCACATATTTATTGGCCAGCGGAGGAGTACCACCAGAAATACTTGGCTAAAAATCCAAATGGGTATGACTGCCATTCCAGCACCGGAGTCGCATTTAAACCATAGATTTAAGTCATAGTTTGTGGCGTCTAAGTGTTAATTATTAGAAAATAGCGTATTTTACGAGCCATGAGCGCACATGTTTGGGAACTAACCCTCGGAATTCTCTTATTAGTTTTAGCCTTCGACTTTGCAATGGCTTACAGGCAGCGAAATGTTGAGACTTCACTTTCAACTGCAGTTAAATGGACACTTTTTTATATCGCACTTGCAGTTGGTTTTGGAATTTCACTTGGCCAGTGGGCAGACTCACAAGCGCAAAATGAATTCTTTGCTGGTTGGTTAACCGAATACTCACTTTCATTCGACAATCTATTTGTCTTTGTATTGATTCTTGCGCGCTTAAAGGTTGCTAAAGAGAAAGAACAACTAGTTCTACTATTCGGAATCGCAGCGTCGCTCATATTACGAGGCGGATTCATTGCACTTGGATCTGTAATCGTAAGTAAATTCTCGTGGGTCTTCTTCTTCTTTGGTGCATTCTTGATTTACACCGCATACACGTTAATTAAAGAGAGTGAAGAAGAGGAGTGGGAAGAGGGCAAAATCATCTCCTATCTTCGCGCGAAGGGGGCTTCAACATTCACCTTGGCACTAGTTGCTATCGCGATGACCGATGTGCTCTTTGCCTTTGATTCAATTCCAGCAATCTTTGGCCTAACTAAGGATCCATACATAATTGTTACGGCAAACATATTTGCCCTAATGGGATTGCGTCAGCTTTATTTCTTAATTGGTGGGTTGATGAAGAAGCTGGTCTATCTGACTGAGGGCCTGGCCTTGATACTTGCATTCATCGGAGTGAAACTTCTTATCGAAGCGCTACATTCCCAGCATTGGGATCACATTGGAAATTTCAAGATTCCACATATTTCACTCCAAGTCAGCTTAGGTTTTATCATCGGAACCCTTACCCTTACTGCGGTATTGAGTTTGCTAAAGACTCGTAAAAAGTAAATACTTTAGAGGATGTCAAAATTAACGGCACTTCCACTTTCACAACTACAACTACGTAAGAGCGATAAATGGCGAAGTTTTCCGGCTGACATTTTGCCACTCCCGGTAGCTGAGATGGATTTTGAAATTGCACAGCCAATTAGAGATGTTTTAAAAGAAATGATTCAGGGCTCAGATACTGGTTATCTTGGACCAGTTCCAGAGCTAGGAATTAATCTAGCGAAATTTGCTAAAGCACGATGGGACTGGGAGGTAGATCCAGCACAGGTCTTCACAGCAACAGATGTCGGCGTCGGTATGGTTGAAATGGCCCGAACAATAGTTAATCCGGGTGATTTAATCATGGTTAATTCACCGGTCTACCATAATTTCAAAAATTGGATCTCAGAATTGAAATGCGTTCTTTATGACGCACCACTTAGGAAAGATGAGTTGCACTACACACTTGATTTAGCGGCAGTTGAGGTCGGATATAAAAGTGGCGTAAAAATTCACTTCTTGTGCAACCCACATAATCCAGTCGGAACAGTTTTTACCAAGGCGGAACTTGCGGAACTTGCTGAATTGGCAAAGCGTTATGACGTCACAGTTTTCAGTGATGAAATTCATGCGCCACTTACATATAACACCTCTGACTTCACACCGTTCCTTAATGTGAGTGAAACTGCTCGAGAAGTTGGGATTTGTGTCACGGCGGCGAGTAAGAGCTGGAACCTAGCCGGCCTGAAGTGCGCAACAATTATTATCGACCACCCAGAGCAGTTAGCTCGCGCAAATTCCATGCCAATGGCGGTTCACTATCGCGCCTCGCTTTTTGGCGCAATCGCCTCAGCTACCGCATATGAATGTAGTGATTGGTTAGATAACGCGATTGAAACGCTGGACAGTAATAGAAAGTACATTGCTAAGTTGTTAACGCAGAAGTTGCCTAGCGTTGGCTATCGCGTTCCTGATTGTTCTTACTTAGCCTGGCTTGACCTAACTTCGCTAAATCTAGGCGCCGATCCAAGCGAGAAATTACTAACGGAAGCTAAGTTAGCGCTCAATTCTGGGATTAGCTTCGGCTTAGCATCCGGTCAATTCGTTCGTTTGAATTTTGCTACGAGCGAGGAAATTATTGACGAGGCGATTTCAAGGATTGTGTCGCTGACCTAGCGCAGGACAAGTAGATATTTTGTAAGGTAGATTTATCTCATGATTAAAGCCATCCGGCGCCTTTTGGCCACACTTACATTCCTTGCAGTAATCGCTGCCGGAATTAAGGCCGCCTTTGAATGGGTCGCGCAAAGCGGCGATGATGATCATGAAGTTTTTGCGGACGATGACCGCGAAACAGTTTAAAAAAAGGAAACACTAAATGGAATATGTCGCAGGCTCATGCAATCTTGGAAAAAGTGAGATTCGTCGCCGACAATTCGTTGCACTAATTGGTCTAGTTCTTTTAGTTTTCACAACTTTCGGTCTGCTTACAGGCGATGCAGCTAAGAGTGCACGTTTCGGTGTATTTATTCCAGCACTAGTTTTCTCAGTTGGCTTTATTCAATCCCGACGCAAATTCTGTTTAGCTTATGGTTTTATGGGAACATTCAATTTTGGTTCACTTGGAAAGTTATCAAAGGTCGCTTCAGCGGAAGACCGTAGAGAAGATCGCAAAACTGCAATCTCAATTTTGATACAAGCACTCTCGTTAGCGCTAACAATCACGCTGATTATTTACTTACTTCCGCTTTAATTTTTTGAGTAAGAAGTAGAGCGCAGTTCCAAGGGCAATTCCCCAAATAAGGTCAACAAAAACAACTACTGCTGCCGTAAAAATCAGGATGGAAGAATCTAGACGTGTTGTCCGAAGTAATTCTCTTAAGTTTCCAGGACTCGCCATGCGATAAGAGGTTCCGATTAAGACGCCAGCGAGAGCTGAGGTTGGGATACTCGAAATAATTGGCGATAAGAAAAGTACAACCGAGAGTAAAAATACCGCATGAAAAATTGCTGCAAGTCTTGAAATTGCACCTGCTCTAATGTTCACACTTGTTCTTGCGATAGCACCAGTTGCTGGCATGCCACCAACTAATGAAGAGAACATTGATGCCAAGCCTTGACCAAAGAGTTCGCGATTTGGTTGATACTTATGCTCATCATCGTGAATATGTGCAAGTTGATCGGCGACTCTTGCCGAGAGCAGAGATTCGATTGAGGCAAGGAGCGCGATAGCAATTACCGCAGAGATAAGTTCATAAGCTCCAAGCCCGAAAAGTTCAATTTTATTAAGGTGGAAAATCGCCTTGGGTAGATCTCCGACTTTAGGAATATCTATGTCGAGTGCAAGTACAACTATTGAACTAATAACAATTGCCAAAAAGCTTGCCGGTATGTGTATTTTTATCTTGAATCTGTGAACTAATTTCGGATAAGTAAATTTAATAAATAGCGTGAGAAGTACAATCAAGATGGCGGAAAAATTAAGTCCGTTGTCTATTGCACCATTAATAGTGTTCCATGCAGTAACGACTGTTCTGCCTCCATCAATCGATGGGGTAGCGAACGCCGTTGGAGCCTGTTGTAGTGCTATCACAAGTGCAATGCCGAGAGTAAAGCCCTCCATAACCGGCCATGGAACCCGGTTGATTATTGAACCAGCCCGTAAAATTCCGAGAAGAAGTGTTAACAGGCCAGCGAGGAAACCTAGTGGTATTAATACTTCCACGCCGTATTTAGTAACAATTGGAACTAACACAACAGTCATTGCGCCAGTTGGTCCACTTACTTGAAAATTGGAGCCACCAAAAATCGCGGCTAATAGACCAGCTAATATCGCAGTGACGAGTCCGGCCGCCGCTCCAGCGCCAGTTGTAATACCAAATGCAAGCGCAAGGGGTAGAGCAACAATTCCTACCGTAATTCCGGCTAAGAGATCTTTCCGCCAAGAAGTGCGGGCACTTTTATAATCAGCGCTACTAGGAAGGAAAACTCTAAGGTAATTCATTTCTTTTACATCCTACTGCGATATCTGCTTGAGTGGTGTAACTTGGACTTATCGATTGAAGAGGAGTTTTCATGGAAATCGTTATTCACGCTAGAAATGCAAATTTGGCAGAAGATTTCAGATCGATTGCACTTGAAAAACTAAAATCTTTAGAGCGTTTTAACCTCAAAGTTGAAAGTATAAAAGTTGAGATAAAGCATGAACAAAACCCAAGATTCGGGAAGTCATCACATGAAGTGCACCTAACTACTACTGGTTCTGGGCCATTTATGCGCGCTGAGGGATCAGGATTTAATGATTTAGCTGCATTTGATAAAGCGGTTACGGCTTTGGAGTTACAGATGAGAAAGCTTCATGAGAAATCTAAAGACATTGGACATGAAAGTTTGAGAAAGCCAAAGTAACAATATGAATTCAATTGGCGATGGCTTGATAGAAGCTTGGTGGATGTTTTTTCACACCTTCTGGGCGCTGGTACTTGGGTTCACACTATCTGGCGCGGTTCAAGCATTTGTTTCTCGCAAGGCAATGAAGGAGCAACTTGGTGATGATAGTTTCAAAAGCATTGGTAAAGCCTCGTTCTTTGGCATAGTTAGTTCATCTTGTTCTTACTCCGCAAGTGCTCTCGCGAAAAGTCTCTTCTCTAAAGGCGCTAATTTCACAGCTTCCATGGTCTTTATGTTTGCCAGTACAAATTTAGTTATTGAATTGGGGTTAGTCCTTTGGATTTTAATGGGGTGGCAATTCGCAGTCGCCGAATTTATCGGTGGCGCGATAATGATTCTTCTCCTTAAGTTATTGATTCCGGTATTAATTCCAGAGCGATTAATTATGGCTTCCCGAAAAAATATTGAAGCGGATAATCGGACAAATTCCTCAAGAAAGGCCACTTGGCACGATGCCGCCGGCTACACAATTGGTGATTTCAAAATGCTCCGGGTTGAATTAATTGTTGGCTTTTTAGTTGCTGGACTTGCCGCCAAATTAATTCCAACGTCATTTTGGAGTGCGTTATTTTTATCAGGACGCGGTCTGCTTTCAAGTATTGAGAATGCAATTATTGGACCGGTTATAGCTTTCATCAGCTTTGTTTGCTCAGTTGGCAATGTGCCACTTGCATCTGCTCTCTGGCATGGTGGAATAACCTTTGGTGGAACGATTTCTTTTATTTTCGCAGATCTAATTGCACTTCCATTGGTACTTATTTATCGCAAATATTATGGAACCAAGCTGGCAATCCGCTTAACGTTGGTATTTTGGTTAGTAATGAGCCTGAGTGGTTTCATAACCGAAGCTATTTTCCAACTAGTAGGTCAGATTCCGATCACCAACCACTCGATGTCACACTCAAATTCAATCGGTTGGAACTACACGACAATCCTTGATGTCGTTGCATTGATTGTAATCATCTGGGTTTATTGGATGTATCGCACCCGAAAAGTTGAAAGTGAAGATCAAGAGTTTGCTAAGGATTGGGTATGTGGCATGCAGGTGCGAATTTCTGATGCTCCGGCAAAATTTGAATTAGATGGGAAGGCTTATTATTTCTGCATGCCGGGATGCAGAGAGAGTTTCGCGGCAGATCCAAGCAAATTTATTTCGGTGGGCAAGTAAACCCAAACTCACTCTGTACTGTCGGTGGAACGTTTATGCACCCAACGGTTGCAGTGCCAAAATCTCTAATTTCCCACTTTCCATCAACTGCCTCGGCGAAGCCATATGCAGGATCGGTGACAGGCAAATACGGAATAGTCGTAAAGATAATCCAATTTTTATTAGCTTTTGAAATTCTTTGGTTCACTACAGCAGCAAAGTAGTTACTACCGAACACATCTTGTTGTAACTTTGTTATTTGGGCTGCAATTCCCGCAGGAACCGGTGACCCGCCTTCATAGTTATTAACATCAAGGGAATACTTGGTTGGATATTGCGCAAGAATTACCCACGGAACAACAACGCTACTTAATTCGCCATCTGAATAACTTGGCCACTTTAAAGTCCAGCCAGATTCAGTTGCAATTCCCTCCGGCAATCTCTGGGAAATTTGAGCCCTTACCTTTGCATCATTCCAATTCACTGACTTCGGATATTTTGATTCAAATTGCGTCAATAAAAGTTTGATGCCATCGCGAAGCTTCATGTCATCCGGGCGTTCATTGCCAGTTGGTAGCCCACATCCAGTTAATAGAAGTGAAGTTGCAAGGAGAATCGTAAGGATGATGGGAGCCTTACGTGATTTCATGAGTTGAAGGCTACTCGGGAATTGGGCTCTCAACTTGAATTAGTTGAATATTCAATTAATATATGGGTATTGAAGAGTATGGAATTGGAATTTTTATGAAGGAGAAATCAATTGCCTGCAGTAACCGTCGCTGATGTAACAATTTTGCCAAGAGTAATTGTTGAACCAACTGCGCGAGCTCGAAGCGTTAAGAGCATTACCACTGCGCCACAAGGTTTCGAGGGCGAAGGCTTTCCAGTCCGTCGCGCATTTGCCGGCATTGACATGGCAAAGTTGGACCCATTCATTCACTTAGATCAAATGGGCGAAGTTGAATACGCACCCGGAGAACCAAAAGGCACGCCATGGCATCCACATCGTGGCTTTGAAACTGTTACATACATAATTGATGGAATATTTGATCATAAAGATAATCATGGTGGCGGCGGATCAATTACAAATGGTGATACCCAATGGATGACTGCGGGCGCTGGAATTTTGCATATTGAAACCCCACCAGAACATTTAGTAATGAGTGGCGGCCTCTTTCATGGTTTCCAACTCTGGGTAAATTTGCCAGCAGCCAAGAAGTGGTCAAAGCCTGCATATCAGGATTTACGCGCATCGGATGTCAAATTATTGGCATCAAGTGATGGTGGCACTTTAATTCGAGTGATTGCCGGTGAAGTTGCTGGAAATGTTGGACCTGGTTCAACGCAAACTCCAATTTCAATTGTGCACGCAACTCTTGCACCTGGAGCAAAGCTAGAGCTTCCATGGAATAAGAATTACAACGCACTTATTTATACCTTAAATGGTCACGGTAGCGTTGGTGAAGATAAACAACCAGTTCATATGGGACAACTTGCAGTAATGGGCGATGGCGATACCTTGGTGATTCAAGCAGATCCGACTCAAGAATCTAGATCTCCAGAGATGGATGTTCTTATTCTTGGTGGCGAACCAATTAAAGAACCGGTCGCTTGGATGGGGCCATTTGTAATGAATACCAAGACCGAAGTTCTAAAGGCTTTTGATGATTTCCAGAAAGGTCTGCTTGGAACAATTCCAGCAGCAGACATTACGGGAGTGCACAACACACCTCATGAAGTTATTGAAGGAAATTAACTAACTAGTTAGAGAGCTTTTAAAGCACTTACAACTTTAGTTAGTGAATCTTTAGCATCTCCGAAGAGAAGCGTAGTTTTAGCATCGTAAAGCAAATCATTTTCGATACCGGCAAAACCTGGACGCATTGAACGCTTTAGGAAAATAACATTTCCTGCGCTTGCAACATCAAGAATTGGCATTCCATAGATTGGGCAACCTGGAGTTGTTTTTGCTGCTGGGTTAACAACATCGTTTGCACCAACTACTAGAACCACATCGGTTTGTGGGAAAGTTGGATTTATCTCTTCCATTTCAACAAGTTGTTCGTAAGGAACACTTGCTTCTGCAAGAAGCACATTCATATGACCAGGCATACGACCTGCGACTGGGTGAATTCCATAAGCAACTTCAACACCACGTTCAGCGAGAAGGTCTGCGAGTTCGCGAACTGTGTGCTGTGCTTGCGCAACTGCGAGTCCGAAGCCAGGAACGATTACAACGCGTTGGGCATAATTAAGAAGAATCGCAACATCATCAGGAGATCCTGATTTAACTGGGCGAACTTCGCCACCCACTGCTTGTGCTTGTGGCTTAGCAGTGAATGCACCGAAGAGAGTTCCAAATAGTGAACGACCCATCGCTTCTGCCATCTTGCGAGTCAGAATTGTTCCAGAGGCACCAACAAGCGTTCCTGCAACAATTAGAAGTGTTGATTGCAATACATATCCGCTTGCGGCAACTGTTAGACCAGTAAAAGCATTTAGAAGTGAGATAACGATTGGAACATCTGCGCCGCCGACCGGAAGCACAAATAGAACACCAAATAGAAGTGAAAGTCCGGCAAGAAGTAGAAGTGGATTTGTTCCACCACTAGTTATAACCCAACCAGATGTGACAAGTGCGCCCGCAAGGGTTACTGCTATAACGAAACGACCGCCAGGAAATACGACAGGGCGAGTAGTCATTAACTCTTGCAGCTTTAGGAATGTGATGATTGAACCGGAGAATGAAACGCAGCCGACAAGTACTGTAAATACAGTAGCAATAACTTCACCGATGCTTGCACTATCTCCAAGACTTAGATATTCAACGATTGCTACAAGTGCGGCTGCCCCACCACCAACACCATTAAATAGCGCAACTAGTTGTGGCATCTGAGTCATCTGAATCTTACGAGCCGCAGGAACACCAACGATTACACCAAAGGCGATTGCACCAATGATCAAAAGTGTGTTGTGTCCCTCTTCGATAGCAGGGTCAAAGAAAACAATTACCGTTGCAACAGTGGCGCCAAAGGCGCCAATTAAATTTCCACGGCGAGCGGTCTTAGGGGCTGAAAGTCCCTTGAGCGCCATGATGAATGAAACTGCAACACCGAGACCAAGGAGGGCATATAGATTTGAATTCATTACTTCTTACCGCCCTTTCCTTTAAACATTTCGAGCATGCGGTCTGTAACAACAAAGCCGCCCACCATATTTATGGTTGCTAATACAACTGCGAGAATTGCTAGCGTTGTTTCCAGCGTAGTTTTTGCCTCGGCAGCAACGAGAATTGCGCCAACTAAAATAATTCCGTGGATTGCATTTGCACCAGACATCAAAGGGGTGTGAAGGGTTGTCGAAACTTTAGATACAACCTCAAAACCTACGAAGACTGAGAGTATGAAGATTGTCAGAATTGCCATTGTGGTCATTTCTTGCCCTCCGGAGTGCGACGAGAGCCGCCATGAGTAAGTGTTGCTGAATCAATAATTTCATCTGAGAAATCTGGGATTACATCACCAGTTGGTTTGCCATCAACGCTCTTGGTCATAAGCAAAAGTAGGTTTACAACATTTCGTGAGAACAACATGGATGCGTGATAAGGCAGTTGGCTTGGAACATCTTTTCCACCCCAGATAACAACGCCATTTGAAGTTGTAATCGTTTCGCCAGGCTTACTTCCCTCGACGTTACCGCCAGTTTCAGCAGCTAGATCAACAATCACAGCGCCAGATTTCATAGCAGAAACCATTTGGCCAGTAACAAGTCTTGGTGCTGGTCTTCCTGGGACAGCCGCTGTTGTTATAACAACATCAGCTGCAGCTAAGTAAGGAGTTAGAAGTTCACGTTGTTTAGCAGCGCGCTCTTCAGTCATCTCACGCGCATAACCTCCGGCGCCTTCAAGAGCTTCAAGTTCGAGGGTAATAAATTTTGCGCCCATTGATTTAACTTCATCAGCAGATGATGGACGAACGTCATATGCACTTACTACTGCGCCTAGTCGCTTCGCTGTTGCAATTGCTTGAAGTCCAGCAACGCCGGCGCCAAGAACTACAACTTGTGCTGGAGTAACAGTTCCTGCTGCGGTCATAAGTAAAGGAAAAAATCTTGGTGAGAGTTCAGCGGCAACAAGTGATGCGCGGTAGCCAGCACAGAGTGCCTGCGAAGTTAAGGCATCCATGGATTGTGCGCGAGAAATACGTGGAACCAGTTCAAGTGAGAGCGCGGTTACTCCAGCACTAGCAGCTGCATCGATGGAATCAACTGAAGTTGTAGGAGATAGGAATGAGATTGTAAGTGCGCCTTTTTTGAGGGACTTCATTTGATCTGGAGTGAGCGCAGTAACGGATGCAATTACATCGGCATCACTAATTACATTGCCACTCTTTACTGTTGCGCCAGCAGCGGTGAATTCACTATCAGGAAAGCCTGATGCAATACCGGCCCCCGCTTCGATAACGACCTCAAGGCCAGCCTTGGTTAATTTGGAAATGATGTCTGGGACGAGCGCTACACGGGCTTCGCCAGATCGGATCTCTTTAGCTACGGCTATTCGCATGCGGAAAGATTAGTGCCTATTAACTTCGATGGTTGCCAAATATGTAGAGTTTTTAACCTACAAGTGGGGCAATTAGTGGTTGCCCTTTATCTCACCACGAACTAGGTGATAAAGAATTGCTTGAATCGTTGTTCGGCGATGGTAGGCCTCACGCCAGATTACTGATTTCGGACCATCGATAACTTCGGCATCAACTTCCTCTCCACGGTGTGCTGGCAGGCAGTGCATGAAGATTGAGTCCGGCGATGTCATTGACATTAAATTCTTAGTGATTGCATATGGTGCGAGGGCTTTAAGTTTCTCAGCTCTTACCTCTTCTGGATCCCCCATAGACATCCAAACATCGGTATATACAACGCTAGCGCCCGCTGCCGCAGCTTCTGGATCTGTTACAACTTCAATAGTTGCTCCAGTTTTACTAGCAATCTCTTTAGCGCGCTTAACTGCTGATTCTTGCGGGGCCCATTTACCTGGTGGGGTTGCTACAACGACGTGCGCTCCCATAATTGCGCCCATTGTTAACCAAGCATGTGACATGTTATTTCCATCGCCAACATATGTGAATTTTCGCCCAGAAATATCTTCGCCAAATACTTCCCGAATAGTTAACCAATCTGCAAGTAGTTGTGTTGGATGATCAGTGTCAGTTAATCCATTTAAAACTGGAATTGTCGAATGTGCACCGAGTTCATCGACATCAGATTGGGCAAATGTTCTAACAATTAGCGCGCTCGCAAATCCACTAATAATTTTTGCAGTGTCAGAGATTGTTTCGCCACGACCTATTTGCAAATCATCACCCCGAAGAAATATCGGAGTACCGCCAAGATGTGCAACTGCGGTCTCGGATGCGAGTCTGGTGCGAGTTGAGGATTTAGTCATATAAATGGCGACCGTCTGATTAGCCAGTGCATCCTTTGAGCGAAGTGGGCTCTTAGCAAATTGCGCAGCAGTATCGAGAATTAGTTCCACATCATTACGAGATAGATGCTCGGTACGCAATAGATCCTTCATTATTGAATAATACCCAATAAAGCAGGTCGCCTCGGTAGAATTTACGACATGGGAATCCCGAGCATAGATCTTCAGCCCTTCGCGGATGTATTAGAGAAGGAAGATACTCGGCTATCAAATGAAGATGGCGATCATGAAAGATTTGCCCACTATGTTCGCAAAGAGAAGATTGTTGAATCAGCTGTAACTGGAAAGGCAGTTCGTGCACTCTGTGGCAAGAAGTGGGTGCCTAGTCGCGACCCAGAAAAATTTCCGATCTGCCCAATCTGCAAGAAAATATTTGATGGCCTAAAGAAGGAATGAAAAAGCAAATAATTGGCCTTCTGCTTTCTGGGCTATTACTTATCAATATAACTTCTACTAGCGCTGCAAGCGCGGAAGATCGGCAACTTCGCAAAATTTTTTCCGGATGGATGACTGACTACAGCACATATGGCGACACAACTAAAGGCCAGATTCAGGCAATGGATTACGTAGTCGCACATTCTGAAATGTTCGATCAAGTATTGCCTTTTTGGTACACGCTAACTAGTGCAAAAACAATTAAGGATAAGTATGTAACGCAGAATTCAATAGATAAAGCAATTCCAATTTCCACTCTAAAAAGTTTAGGAATCAAGGTAATTCCAACTATCACTGATGGCACGGGTGAGGGCGTTCTCTCAAAGATTATGGGAACCGATGCAACCCGGGCTACTTTAATTAACACCATTTCAGAACTTGTCACCGCCAATAACTTTGATGGAATCGATCTAGATTTCGAGGGTTTTGCCTTTGTAGATAAAATTACAACCTGGCCCACGATTCAACCAAGATGGGTTAATTTCGTACGCGAGTTATCAACTACCTTGCACTCACAAAATAAATTATTATCAGTGACAACGCCATATCTGTTGGATCCAATAACCGGCAAGAAAGGTTATTACTTCTATGCCTGGCCAGAAATATCTGAATACATAGATCGATTAAATATAATGGCTTATGACTATCATAAATTTGATACTGCAGCAGGGCCGATTGGCCCGATAAATTGGTTTGAACCATCACTAATTTATGCACTTAAATCAGTTGCACCATGGAAGATTTATATAGGTACTCCAAATTATGGATACAACTGGGTTACAAAAGTAACTGGCATCTGCCCAACAAATACTCCTTCTTCTGAAAAGAAGAGTTCTAACGCGGCAATTATTCATCAATTGAAAGCACAAGCAATTTTAGATAAGCCAGGTGCTGTTGCAACTTACAATGAAAAATATGGCGAAACTAATGTGCTTTACACCGCAGAATTTAATGGTATTAATTCAGCTGGTGCAACTACTAGTTGCAAAGTTAGCCACTCAGTTTGGTATGTTGATGCTCGTGGGTATGGCGCAAGAGCCAAACTAGTTGAGAAGTATCGGTTAGGTGGAATTTCAGAGTGGGAGATTGGGTACGGCGATAATTTAGCAATTGAAGAAGTTAAGAAGGTCGCAATTGCAATGGGACAAGATAAAGTTGTTGGCGATGTAACTACGAGCACAGAAAATTTACTTTACGGCGAGAGCGTTGCATTCAATGGAAGCTTTAAATTGGCTGATGGGAGGCCACTTTCAAGTGTGCCAGTGTTTATGGAGATCAAGAGAGCATCGGGTAATTCGCGACGTGCAGTTGGTCAAACAGCGCCGGATGGAACTTTCCAGATAAAAGTCTTGCTCGGTGAATCAACAAATATCTCATTTTCTACCGATGAAACTTGGGATCGAACTTTGGGTTCAACGCCAGAAAAAATTATTGGAATTTCTAGAGTTGTATCTTGGAGTATTCCTGCATCAATGAAGCACGGGGTTGCGTATAAAGTTAATGGGCAAGTACAACCAAAAATTGCTGGGATAAAGGTTATTTTGGATGATGGAATTACTCAGGTGTCAGGAATTACTGCTGCAGATGGAAAGTTTGAAATTGAAGTAACTCAGACGAAAGTTGGAGTAAGACAATTTAGTATTGTGACTGAAACTGAAGCTGGATTCTTGGGTTCTAAGAGCGCACCTTCAACGGTATTGGTGCGGTAAGTAAAAATGGCGAAGACTCTTACAAAAGATCAAGTAAATATCAGTGAGTTACTTGATCGACCTTGGATAACAATAGTTTGGGATGATCCAGTAAATCTGATGAGCTATGTGACACACGTTTTTATCAAACTATTTGGCTTTTCTAAAGAACGTGCACATGAATTGATGATGCAAGTTCACAACGAGGGGCGGGCAGTTGTATCGACTGGAACCCGCGAGGAAATGGAGCGCGACGTTCAACGCCTTCACGAGCACGGCCTTTGGGCAACACTTCAACGCGATGACAAAATCTGATGTCGAGCTTTGAGAAAGTTGGCGATGGATTCTCACTTGATTTAACGCTCGATGAGGCGAACATTCTTATAAATTTAGTAGAACAGCTTTTGGAACTCCTCGGCGAAGGAGATTTCTTCCATCATTATGATTCCAGTGATCCACTTGCTCAGTTATTGGCTATGCCATCGGAAATAGTTACACCTGATGATCCAGTCTTACTGCGGTTATTACCAAATGCCTATGCCGATCCAGAAGCTGCATCAGATTTCCGCAGGTATACCGAACCACAATTGCGTGGATCCAAACAGAAGAATTTGCGACTGGTGCGTGAGGAGTTAACGATTTTGGTAGATGAGAACCACGGAGGAATAATTGAAGAATTAAATGCAGATGTCTGGCTCAAGGCTTTAAATGATTTAAGGATTGCGCTATCTGTTCGCTTAGAAATTGATGAAACAAGTTTTGATAAATTTGAAATGCTGCCTGATGAAGATCCACAGAAACCGGTTTATGCAGTTTATTTCTGGTTAGGTTGGTTGCAGGAGAATTTGTTAGGGTTACTCCTATGACTCTTCGCATTACCGCCGCACATGTTGAGGCAATTCTTGAGCAATCTCGCGCGGAATATCCTGATGAATGTTGTGGCGTAATTCTTGGTCCTGAAGGAAGCGATAGCGCTCAAGTTCTTAAACCAATGATCAACGCAGCACACTCACCAACATTCTATGAATTTGATTCCAAGGATTTATTGGCGCTCTACCGTGAAGTTGACGATAACTCCCAGGAAATAGTCGTGGTTTATCACTCACATACCGAGACTGAGGCTTACCCATCTCGCACTGATATTTCCTATGCATCCGAACCTGGCGCGCACTACGTTCTAGTTTCTACCCGCAAAGAGATTGCACCTGAGAATGAATTTCGTTCATATCGAATTATTGATGGCGTTGTAACGGAAGAAGATGTTGAAATAGTTACTCGGATTGGCGATTAAGCCAAGCTTCAAGGATACTTAACCCCATGTCTGCGCCAATTATTGAAGTTCGAATCCCAACAATTCTTCGTCCATATACCAATAGTGAAAAGGTTGTTTCGGCTGAAGCCACAACGTTGGAAGAGTTAATTTCATCCTTGGATAGCAAATTTACTGGGCTTGGCGAACGTTTACTTGAGAATGGCGAGCTACGTCGCTTTATAAATATTTATATTAATGATGAAGATGTTCGATTTATGGGTTCACTTGCTGCAACGCTTAAAGCTGGTGATTCAGTAACAATATTGCCCGCCGTAGCTGGTGGTTGCTAGTGACAAGATATGAATCTCTCGAAGCATCTCTTGGCCATACTCCTTTAATTGGCTTACCAAAACTTTCGCCAAAAACGCAACCAGGAAAACCACTTGTTCGACTCTGGGCGAAGTTAGAGGATCGCAATCCAACTGGATCAATTAAAGATCGCACTGCAATGGCGATGATTGATGACGCTGAAAAAACCGGAAGATTAAAACCAGGTGCAACAATTATGGAGCCAACAAGTGGAAATACTGGAATTTCTCTGGCAATGGTTGCAAAAGTTCGCGGCTATAAGTTGATCTGTGTTATGCCAGAAAATACAAGTATCGAGCGCACTCAGATTCTTGAAATGTGGGGCGCAAAAATAATTTATTCACCTGCTGCTGGTGGTTCTAATGAAGCGGTTCGAGTCGCAAAAGAACTTGCAGCAGAAAATCCAGATTGGGTCTTTCTCTATCAATATGGAAACCCAGCGAACACCCTTGCTCATTATCAGACAACTGGGCCAGAAATTTTTGAAGATTTGCCAACAGTTACCCACTTTGTTGCTGGCCTTGGAACAACTGGAACGCTGATGGGTGCAGGAAAATATTTGCGCGAGAAGAATCCAAACATTTCAATTATTGCCGCTGAACCTAGATATGGTGAAGTGGTTTATGGGCTACGAAATCTTGATGCCGGTTTTGTTCCAGAACTTTATGATGAATCAATAATTACTCGCAGATTCTCAGTGGGTGCCGAAGATTCAGTTCGTCGTGTAAAACAATTACTTGAAGTTGAAGGAATATTTGCCGGGATTTCTACCGGAGCAATTCTCCATGCCGCTCTTGGAGTGGCCAAGGAGAGTGTGGATGCTGGGGTCGGCGCAGATATAGCTTTCATCGTGTGCGATGCGGGCTGGAAGTATTTATCAACCGGTATCTATGGAAAAGATGGAGATTCAGAAGTTTTAGATAGCCAGCTTTGGGCTTAACTCTTCACTGAAGGTAGGCTTGGCTTTATGTCGGCCGCAAATTTATCTAAGAATTCGCCTATTGGTATCTTCGATTCAGGCGTTGGTGGCTTAACCGTTGCGAGATCGATTATCGATCAACTACCCGGTGAATCAATTCTTTATGTCGGTGATACTGCTCGCGGTCCTTATGGTCCAAGACCACTTGCTGAAGTTCGAACTTTTGCCCTAGAAATTCTTGATCAATTAGTTGAAGCCGGTGTTAAAGCGATTGTTATTGCATGCAATACCGCGAGTGCGGCTATGTTGCGGGATGCCCGCGAAAGATATTCAGTTCCAGTCATTGAAGTTATCCAACCTGCTGTTCGCAGAGCGGTTTCGGCATCTCGCAGTGGTCACATTGGAGTTATCGGAACAAATGCAACAATTGACTCAGGTGCATATCTAGATGCATTTGCCGCAGCACCCCAATTAGAAATTACTTCAGTGGCTTGCCCACTTTTTGTTGAATATGTCGAACGTGGCGAAACTTCTGGCACTGCGATCACCAAAATTGCAACAGATTATTTAAAACCTCTTGTCGATAAGAATATTGACACCTTAGTTCTAGGTTGCACCCATTACCCACTGCTTACCGGTGTGATTTCATATGTTATGGGAAATGAAGTGACTCTCGTTTCAAGCGCGGAAGAAACGGCAAAAGATTTATATCGAGTTCTAGTTGAAAGCGATATGTTGAACACATCTGGAATACCAACACACAAATTTGTATCAACTGGAGAGAGTGAAATGTTTAGCAAACTTGCCAGACGTTTCCTTGGTCCAGAAGTTACAAGAGTCGAATCGAGGATTTAAATGTCAGCTGATAACTTGAAGAGTGGTTCGAGAATTGATGGTAGAAATGCTGGAGATCTGCGCCAAATTAAATTCACTCGCAATTGGTTAAATAATGCCGAAGGTTCCGTTCTGGTTGAATTTGGAAATACTCGCGTACTCTGCGTTGCCTCATTTACTCCAGGTGTTCCTCGTTGGTTAGTTGGCAAGGGTGGCGGTTGGGTAACGAGTGAATATGCAATGTTGCCACGTGCCACACACACTAGATCTGATCGCGAAAGTGTTAAAGGAAAATTAGGCGGACGAACTCAGGAGATTTCTCGTCTTGTTGGCCGCTCTCTTCGCGCAATTGTTGATACTGCTGCGCTGGGTGAAAATACAATCGTTATCGACTGTGATGTCCTGCAAGCTGATGGTGGTACTAGAACAGCAGCAATAACAGGTGCTTATGTTGCGCTACAAGATGCAATTACTTGGGCAAAAGGCAAGGGCCATATTCCCGCTTCACGTAATCCAATTATCCAAGGTGTATCTGCAGTAAGTGTAGGAATTATTGGTGGGGTACCGATGCTTGACCTCTGTTACGAGGAAGATGTAACCGCTGATACAGATATGAATATTGTCTGTACCGCTGATGGAAACTTTGTTGAAGTTCAAGGTACTGCAGAGGGAAAACCATTTGATCGTGCCTTGTTGAATAGCCTTCTTGATTTAGGTGTTTCTGGATGTAATCAACTTTCAAAATTACAGCAGAGCGCTCTCGCTTAAGAATGAATTAAGCAGTGCGCCAAATCGTTTTAGCAACGCAGAACAAAGGCAAGATTGCCGAGTTTGAAAGGTTGCTGGCAGAATTCGCGGCAGATATCGAAGTCCTTGGGCTCAAAGATTTTCCGAACATGCCGGATATCGCTGAAACTGGAAAAACATTTACCGAGAATGCACTTTTAAAGGCTCGTGGTGTTTGTGAATTTACGGGACTCCCAGCGCTTGCTGATGACAGCGGACTGTGTATTGATTTCTTAAATGGTGATCCAGGTATTTATTCTGCAAGATGGTCAGGGGTTCACGGTGATGATTTGGCAAATATTCAACGTGTTTTGTCGCAATTAGATGGCGTACTAGATCAGGCACGTAGTGCACATTTCGTTTGTGAGGTTGCACTGGTGTTCCCATCAACTCACCAATCTGCAAATACCGAGGTGATAGAAAGCGGAAAACTTGAAGGATTTATCACCCTCGCCCCACGCGGTACTGCTGGTTTTGGCTACGACCCAATATTTCAACCTGCAGGTCAAGCGTTAACGCTGGGCGAATTCGAGCACGGTGAGAAAGACAAGATTAGTCATCGCGGAATTGCACTTAGAGCCATAACACCACGAATAGGCGTTTTACTCTAGCTTTTCTTGGTTTTGCAGAGCCCTGAGGTATCCTTTCGCTATTGAGTTTTCAATCTAACTTTCAATTACAAACCAAGGAGTACTACCGTGGCAGTTAAGAAAACCGCAAAGAAGTCAGCAAAGAAGTCAGCGAAGAAGTCAGCTGCGAAGCGCGTTGTTAAGAAATCTGCTGTTAAGAAGACAGCGAAGAAGTCAGCTGCTAAGCGCGTTGTTAAGAAATCTGCTGTTAAGAAGACAGCGAAGAAGGCTGTTAAGAAATCGGCAAAGAATTCTGCAAAGCGCTCTTCATCGACTTTTGTAGTCCCAGCGGTTCCGGTTTCATCAAGCCGTTCCAACTTCCAGAGCTCTTCTGTGACAAGTCGCCCAGCAAAAACTCCTGGTGCAAGCGTTCCTGCTTCAGGTACAGCAAATAACTCTTCATCAAAGCGTGTAGTTACTGCTGTTGTTATTGCAGTTGTATTGATTGCGCTATTAGTCGTATCTCGCAATGGTTCAACAACTACAGAGAGTGCCGCACCGGAAGAAACTACTTCTGTTGAAGCATCTCAAGAACCAACTACTGAGGCAACGGCGGAAGCCACTGAAGCTGCAACTGTTGTAGATGGCGGCGGAAGCGAACCAGTAGGAATTGTTGCCCAATACACAGCTACAGGCGCAACAATCTTCTGGAAGGCTCCAGCTGACGGAACAGCGGCTGCAAACTACAACGTTGAAATCCGATCAAATGGTGGGGATTGGAAATTAATTTCAACAGTTCCAGCAACTCAATACTCTTTGGATATTACAAAGAGCGATGCAACAGGTTGGTGCTCATTTAGAGTTTCAACTGTTCTCGAAGATGGAACTGTAGTTGGCGGAAAAGTTTTCGGACTTCCTGGCCAATACGCTTAAAGATTTAATTTACGTTTAACGCATCAAGAATTGATGCAACGTAAACATCACTACCAGCTTCAACTAAGTGGACACCATCCGGAGCGAAAAACTCCGGGTGGTTTTCTGCTATCTGGGCCCAATCAACAAGAGTTGCATTGGAATATTTAGAAACAACTTCGCCAATAATTTTATTATTTCCATCACGCCAAGTTCTCGGAACTGAAGTATTAACCACAATAATTTTTGGTTGATCCTTTAGTAACTCCATTAACTTGACCATATCCTCGCGAGATACTGAATTGTTGTTACCAACATTAAACACAACTACAGAGGATCCCACCTTAGTTTTATCCTCTTCAACAGCCGTTATTAGCTCTTGAATCTGTCGGCCAACTCGCGCATTTATTAGCGCAATATCTTGAGTTGCAGCCAACTTATTGCGGATGCCTAAAATTACAGAATCTCCCGTAACCCATAACCCAGTGCTATTTTCAGAGAGAACAGTCTGTGGCAACTCAAGTTCGGGCTTAACTTCAACGACAATTGATTGATCCCGTTGCCAAGCAACGGCAATTGAGCTTCCAGTCAATAGCATCGTGAAAGCAGATACGGTAGCGATAAAAATCCGCTGCCGTTTTTGCATAACCTTTGTTCGATATTTAATTCCCCTAATCCAATTTTGGACTAGACCTTTTCGGATTGGAATCTCTATTGCTCGAAGTGAGATATCAGCGAGAATCAAAACAAGAAGAACTCTCGCAATATTCAGCGCAAGTAGTGAGCCAGTTAAATCTGCGCCTGGTCTTGTCACTTGGAATACAACCCAGTGCCACAGGTAAATTCCATAAGACCTCTGGCCAATCCAGAGCAAAATTCTTGCGCTCAATATCGGCGAGAAACGCGATGCTGGATGAACGATAGAAATAATAGTTGCGCAACCGAATAGGCCAGCGAGTGGAAATGCAATTTGATACAAGGTTGCATTTGTTTCATCAATGAATAAGAAGATGCAGAGCAGGCCAACAAACCCAATTACGCCAATACCATCAATAAAGTCCTGGGCGCGTTGTGAAATATTTGGAGTTAAATTTCTGGGAATCCAACTAACAGCAAGCGCTGATCCTAGAAATAGCCCAAGGCTGTGAGTATCAGTACCGAAATAGATGTGGCTAATTCGACCCGCAGTTGCATTATCTGCCTGTAAGGAAAAGAGAAATAGCGCAGTACCAGAGAAAGTTGCAATCAACAGCGCAGCTCTTCGAACTACTCGCTTACCAAATCTGCGCCAGATAAAGAGCAGGATTATCGGCCAGATCAAATAAAACTGAAATTCAACCGCTAAAGACCAAGTATGTTGAAGTAAAGGTGGTCGACCTATCGCCTGGAAATAGTCCTGATGGAGTGCAACTAGATGCCAATTATTTGTACCAGAAAGAACAAAGGGGACATCATTTATAAATCTACGAATTGAATCTGGTGCAAAAAGCGCAATTGCAAGTGATGTGACTACTAATAAGACAAGTAATCCCGGAAGCAATCTGCGGACTCGAGCCGCATAGAATTCTTTGATATCAAGACCATTAGCGCTCTCGATTGAATCCAAAATTAACCTTGTTATTACATATCCAGAGATAACAAAAAACAGATCTACTCCAAGAAATCCACCAGGGATCCAATCAATGCCTAAGTGATAGAGAACTACGGCAGTTACAGCAAGTGCACGCAAGCCATCAATGGATGGAATATGTGTTGTAGAAAGAGATGCCCGCTGCAAAGTGGTTACTTACGTTTTTTGGTTGTGCTCTTCTTTGCCACTTTTTTGACCGGCTTCTTGGCAATCTTCTCTGCAGGTAAAGCCTCAGACTTTGCAGGTCGGGTATTTTTACGAATAAAAGTCTTTTCAACTGGGCGATTGTTATCATCGATATTGGCATCGATATCACCTTGTAGTGAAGCCAAGCGTTCGAAAGCCTGCTTTAAGCGAATACGAGTTTCACCAATTGCATGTTCGGCAGCTGTCAAAGATTGAGTCTGTAGGCGATACAACCGCTCTGATTCAGAGATTGCACTTGTAAGCCATGATCTAAATTCACTAATTTCACCAGTAGCTTCATTAATAATCTTTTCGGCTTCACGTTTAGCGGCAACCCCAAGTGAATTTGCCTCACGCTTACTTTCAGTCAGAAGATGTTCCGCTTGGCGGAGTGCTTTATCGCGAAATTCTAAAGCCTCAGACTCCGCAGCTTCAAGATACTTGCGGCCGCGAGATTCGGCTCCAGCCAAGATTGCCTTTGCTTTAACTTCTGAGGAATCTAAGCGTTCTTTCGTAATTCTTGTTGCTTCCGCAACAGTCTGCTCAGCAGATGCAAGAGCGCGGGATTCACGTTGTTGTGCAGTTTTAATCAAACTCATCGCTGTTTCACCAGCAAGAATTTCAAACTCTTCTTTACTTAAACTAGTTATGTCTCGACGTGAGCGGAGATCGGCTAGTTGAGTTTCTAATTGGCGAATTCGTTCAACTGCATTCTCAGTTGGGGCTGCAACGACTTCTTCTTTAAAGCCGACCCATGAACGGAATTTCTTCTCAGCCATTTTGACTCCTCATGTCTCTCAAAACAATTTCGTAAGGCGGTCAGCCTATAACAGAGGGCGGGGTGAGTGCCATGAGTGATTTCCCTATCCAGGACACCAGACGTGCGCTTAGAATTGCGACATGAGCGAAACAATTAAGAATTCACACGAGCTCTTGGCCGAGTTCATCAAAAATGGCGAGGATTTCATTTCAACCGCAAGATCGGTTAAGGAAGCAGATTTAGCCAAGACACCGATTTCCGGCGAGTGGTCAGCGGCATTTGTGATTCACCATTTATGCGATGGAGATTTACATTTTGCAACTAGGTACTTAAATAACTTAGCTGAAAATAGTCCAGATATTTTTCCCTTTAATGAGGACATTTATCCAGATCGAATTAATTATGCAAAGCGCGATCCATTGGCATCTCTTGCCGCAATCGAAGGAATTTTTCAAACAACAAAAAACATTCTTTCAATAGTTCCAGAAAGTGGCTGGCTGCGAACTTCAGTTCATGCCGAGCGCGGAGTTATAACTCTTGCCGATATGGTTTCACTAGCCTCTGGACACAGCAAGGCGCATGCAAATCAATTAAGAACAGTTATTGAGGCACTTTAAAAGATTTAACTAAATACTGGTGCGGGAGGCGGGACTTGAACCCGCACGTCCGAAGACACAAGTTCCTAAGACTTGCGTGTCTGCCATTTCACCACTCCCGCTGGAGAGATGAGAGAAGATTAAGGTAACTTAGGCAAAACCACCAAACTGAGATTAAATTAGGGCAGGCAAGAACAGCCTCATTCAATTAATTAGGAGCCGAAATGTCATTAACACCAACCCCAGCAGATAAATTCACATTCGGTCTTTGGACTGTTGGTTGGCAAGCGCGAGATCCTTTTGGCGATGCAACTCGTGCGCCACTAGATCCAGTTAGAAGCGTTACCGAATTAGCGCAGCGTGGTGCATACGGTGTGACATTTCATGATGATGATTTAATTCCATTTGGTTCAAATGATTCTGATCGCAACGCACATATTGCGCGCTTTAAAAAGGCACTTACAGAAACTGGAATGAAAGTTCCAATGGCAACAACAAATCTATTTAGTCATCCAATATTTAAAGATGGTGCGCTGACTGCTAACGAACGCGATATTCGTCGCTTCGCGATTTCGAAAGTGATGCGTAATATTGATTTAGCGGCAGAACTCGGCGCCGAAATTTATGTTTGTTGGGGCGGTCGCGAAGGCGCAGAATCTGATGCGGCAAAAGACGGCTACGTAGCCCTCGAGCGCTACCGCGAAGGCTTCAATATTCTTGGCCAGTATGTAATTGATAAGGGTTACAACATTAAGTTTGCAATTGAACCAAAGCCAAATGAGCCACGTGGTGATATTTTCTTGCCAACAATTGGGCATGCTCTAGCATTTATTAACTCTCTTGATCATCCAGAAATGGTTGGCGTTAACCCAGAAGTTGGCCATGAACAGATGGCGAACCTCAATTTTGTTCACGGCATCGCACAAGCTTTGTTCCATAAGAAGTTATTCCATATTGATCTAAATGGTCAGCACGGTCCAAAGTTTGATCAAGATTTGGTATTTGGCCATGGTGATTTGAAATCAGCCTTCTTCTTGGTAGATCTTCTAGAGCGCTACAAATATGCAGGACCAAAGCACTTTGATTACAAGCCAGGTCGCACTGAAGATGATCGTGGTGTCTGGGTTTCTGCAACATCAAATATGCGCACCTACCTCGCACTAAAAGAACGCGCACTGGCATTTCGTGCTGACCCACGCGTTAAAGCAGCAATGGAAGATTCTCGAATCAATGAACTTGAAGTTCCAACACTTGCCAAGGGCGAAAGTTGGAAGGATTTAACTTCAGTCAATGTTGATGTTGATGGCTTGGCTGCTCGTGGATATCAATACGAGACAATCGACCAATTAGCTATTGAACACTTGATGGGCCTTTAAACTCACTTCAACCTGTAAACTTCGTTAGATGAGCGCCGCACAAAATAACCTGAGTATTCAGGATGAAATAAGCGCGGCGATTCTCCAAGTTCTACGTGATGCGCACTCTCAATTAAATTGCGAGATTCCAACTTCACTCACCTTGGATCGCCCTAAAAATCGCGACCATGGAGATTACGCAACCTCAATCGCACTTGCCTTAGCTAAAGCTTCTGGCTTAGCACCGCGCAAGATTGCTGAAATTATAGAAGCCGGTTTGAAGTCACGCGAAGATATCGCTGCAGTTGAAATTGCCGGTCCAGGATTTGTAAATATAACTCTGGCGAAGAGCAGCCAAGGTGGCGTAATTGCAAATATTCTTTCAGCCGGCAAAACCTTTGGCCATGGAAGTAAATTAAGTGGCACAGCAATTAATCTTGAGTTTATTAGTGCAAACCCAACAGGCCCGCTACATCTTGGTCACACTAGATGGGCTGCTGTGGGAGATGCGCTTGGCAGGGTTTTGTCGGCCGCTGGCGCAAAAGTAACTCGCGAGTTTTATATTAATGATCGTGGCGTTCAGATGGATAAATTTGGTGCCTCACTTCAAGCCGCGGCGCTCGGTCAACCTCGCCCAGAAGATGGTTATCACGGTGCATATATCGATGACTTAGCAACCGAGATAGTTTCGATTAATCCAGATATCTTAAAGTTAACCGGTGAAGCGCAAACTTTTGCCTTCCGTGATTTAGGTTATCGACTTCAACTTGCCCAGCAACAAGGCGTATTAGAAAAGTTTGGAACCCACTTCGAAGTCTGGTTCTCAGAGAAGAGTTTGTACGACAATAATTTCTTTGCCCATTGCCAAGAAGTATTAAAAGCTAAGGGCCATGTCTTTGAATTAGATGGTGCAATTTGGTTGCGTACAACAGATTTCGGTGATGATAAAGATCGCGTGATGGTGAAGTCCGATGGTTCAATGGCTTACTTCGCATCAGATTCGGCTTACTACATCTCAAAGCGCGAACGCGGATTTGATGTTTGTATCTATATGTTGGGCGCAGATCACCATGGATATACCGGTCGATTGAAAGCACTTGCCGCATGTAATGGCGATGATCCGGAATATAACGTTGATGTATTAATAGGTCAGATGGTAAAAATTATGGAGGGCGGAGAAGAGGTAAAACTCTCTAAGCGCGCCGGCACAATAATTACCCTTGAAGAACTTGTTGAAAAAGTTGGCGTTGATGCTGCTAGATATACCTTGATTCGCTATCCAGTAGATACGCCAATGGTTATGGATGTTGACATACTTCGCAGCAGAACAAATGAGAACCCGGTTTATTACGTGCAATATGCGCATGCTCGAATTTGCGCAGTTCTTCGAAATGCCGAGGATGTCGGGATCAAATATGGCGCCGATTTAATTCACCCAGAGTTGCTGGTGCACGAACGTGAACGTGAACTTATCGGTGCACTTGGCGAGTTTCCAAGAGTTGTTGCTGGTGCCGCAGAACTTCGTGAACCACATCGCGTTGCGAGATATGTTGAAGAACTTGCCGGTGTTTACCACCGCTTCTACTCTGATTGTCGCGTGCTGCCGTTGGGTGATGAAACTCCAAGCGAGCTTCATAGCGCCCGCGCTACCTTATGTTCTGCAACCGCACAGGTGATTGCAAATGGCCTGGAACTACTCGGTGTTAGCGCACCAGAAAAGATGTAAGTCATGAATTTCTTACCTGATGTCTTTTCAATTAATTCTGCTGTTGTGTCGGGGGAGTTAGTTATTGGTGGCTGCAAATCAACTTCACTTGCTAAAGAATTTGGAACTCCACTTTTTGTTATAGATGAAGGTGATTTTAAATCTCGTATAAACGGTTGGAAAACTGCACTTGATAAGAATCTCGGATCAAGCGCTGGACAAGTTTATTACGCCTCTAAATCTTTTCTATCCGTTGAAGTTGCAAAGTGGATTGATGAGGCCGGGATTGGAATAGATGTTTGCACCGGAGGCGAACTTGCAGTTGCGCTAGCCGCTAAATTTCCAGCAGATCGCATTGAAGTTCACGGTAACAATAAATCTGAGGCGGAGATTGCAAAGGCAATCAGCGTTGGCGTTGCAAAGATTGTTGTTGATTCAATGCAGGAAATCGAACGAGTTAATCGCTTAGCTAAAGCGGCTGGCAAGGTTCAGAAAGTCTTTCTGCGAATAACTCCGGGAGTAGAAGCCCATACTCATGAAGCAATCTCAACAGCACATGAAGATGTGAAATTTGGATTCTCCATCGCGAGTGGTTCTGCATGGAAAGCGATTTCCGAAGTTGAAGCCGCAGCGAATCTTTCACTCGAAGGCTTGCACTGTCATATCGGTTCACAAATCTTTGAAAACGAGGGATTCATTCTTGCAACATCGCGTTTGATTGAACTTGCAGCTAAGTTCCGCGACCAATTTAATCGAGAACTTTCAGAGCTAGATGTAGGCGGTGGATATGGAATTGCTTATGTTGATGGTGAAATAACTTTCGATCCAGATAAAGCGATGTCCGCACTGGCTGATTTAGTTAAGAGTCAATGTGCAAAATATTCGATAAAAGTCCCAACTATTTCAATTGAACCTGGTCGTGCTATTTCTGGTCCAACGACCACAACTCTTTATGAAGTAGGAACGACTAAAGATGTAGTCCTCGATGGTGGAAAGACCCGTCGATATATCGCTGTCGATGGTGGCATGAGCGATAACGTAAGACCGGCGCTTTATGGCGCAAAATATTCCGCCATTCTTGCGAATCGCACATCAACAACTGCGCCAGTAGATTCCCGGCTCGTTGGAAAGCATTGCGAATCGGGCGACATTATTATTCGAGAAATAGGACTGCCTGCAGATATTGCTCCTGGGGATTTAATCGCGATTCCCGCAACCGGGGCTTATGGCCGAAGTATGGCTAGCAATTACAACCACATGTTGAAGCCAGCTGTTATTGCTGTTGCAAATGGCAGCGCCCGCGTAATTTTACGCCGCGAGGTCGAGGCTGATTTATTGGCCCTTGATGTAGTCGAGGCTCCCCGAACTATTAATTAGGAAAGCGGACATAAATAGCGTTCGGCTTGAGCAAAAAATAGGGGAGAATAGCCTAATGAATTCGCAGAAAACTCTTCGCGTCGGCATGCTCGGCTGCGGCGTTGTTGGCAGCGAAGTCGCACGTCTAATTGTTGCAAACCAATCTGACCTAACTGCAAGATCTGGTGCGAAATTAGAGCTTGTGAAAATCGGCGTTCGTAATTTAACAAGAGCAAACGTTGCGAAAGAATTGCTGACAACTGATCTTGAATCAATTGTTAAAGATACAAATATTGATTTAATAATAGAAGTTATTGGTGGCATTGAACCTGCCAAATCACTAATTCTAGAAGCGTTTAAGAATGGTAAGTCCGTTGTAACTGCGAATAAAGCACTCCTGGCAAAGCATGGTGGCGAACTATTTGCTGCTGCAGATAAGGGCGGTGTGGATCTTTATTATGAAGCTTCAGTTGCTGGCGCAATTCCAATTCTGCGCCCACTTCGCGAATCACTTGTTGGCGATCATGTACAACGAGTAATGGGAATTGTTAATGGAACAACTAATTTTATTCTGACCAAAATGGATGAATCAGGTGCGGCATTTGCCGATGCACTCGCGGAAGCACAGGCTCTGGGATTTGCCGAGGCAGACCCAACTGCTGATGTCGAAGGATTTGATGCTGCTGCAAAGGCGGCAATCTTGGCCGGCCTCGCTTTTCACTCGCGCGTGACTGATGCTGATGTATTTCGCGAAGGAATCACAAAAATAACTGACACTGATGTTGCGGTTGCAAAGTCGCTAGATTTAGTTGTTAAGTTATTGGCAATCGCTGAGTTAACAAGTGATGGCAAGATAAGTGTTCGCGTTCATCCAACTCTGATTTCTCGCAGCCATCCACTAGCCGCCGTTCGCGAAGCCTTCAATGCAGTGTTCGTTGAATCTGAATCTGCCGGCGCAATGATGTTCTATGGTCGTGGCGCAGGTGGCGCACCAACTGCATCAGCAATTCTTGGAGACTTAGTAGCTGTTGCTAGACATCGAGTAAGTGGGGGCCTTGGTCCACGTGAAAGTGATTATGCGGATCTAGGAATTGCGCCAATGGGATCAACTAAAACTCGCTATTTGATTCGGTTAGATGTAGCAGATCGCCCAGGTGTACTTGCAGCTGTCGCACAAACATTCGCAAAGCATGAGGTTTCAATTCAAACAGTTCGCCAGACTGGCCGCGGCGATGCTGCAGAATTAATTGTTATGACCCACAAAGCTACAGATGCAGCACTTGCTTCAACCGTTTCTGATTTACAGAGCCTTGATGCAGTTAAAGATGTTGCAAGTGTTATTCGAGTTGAGGGTATGGGCGCATGAGTATTTTTAAGAAAAAAGGCGCACATCAATGGCGCGGTGTAATTGAAGAATATCGCCATCGCTTACCCGTTTCTTCCAAGACTCCTGTAGTTTCACTTCGCGAAGGCGGAACGCCACTGGTATCCGCATGTGTTTTATCTGCAATGTTAGATAACGATGTTTGGTTAAAAGTTGAAGGTGTAAATCCAACTGGTTCCTTTAAAGATCGCGGCATGACAATGGCCATTTCTAAAGCGGCAGAAGCTGGTGCCAAAGCTGTTATCTGTGCATCGACCGGAAATACTTCAGCGAGTGCTGCGGCATATGCAACTAAAGCCGGAATGCGCCCAGTTGTTTTAGTTCCCGAAGGCAAAATTGCAATGGGAAAACTTGCCCAAGCAATTGCGCACGGCGCAACACTTCTTCAAGTAGATGGCAACTTTGATGATTGTTTAAATCTGGCTCGTGAGCTATCGGAGAAATATCCAGTCGCACTTGTTAACTCTGTAAATCCATATCGTATTGATGGACAGAAGACTGCAAGTTTTGAAGTGGTAGATATGTTGGGAGATGCTCCTGATCTGCACGTGCTTCCAGTTGGAAATGCTGGAAATATCACTGCATATTGGATGGGCTACAAAGAGTATTTTAAAGATGGAATTGCTAAACAGTTGCCACAAATGTGGGGCTTTCAAGCAGCCGGTTCAGCACCAATTGTTCTTGGTGAAGTAGTTAAGAATCCAGACACAATTGCAACTGCAATTCGGATTGGAAATCCCGCATCATGGCAACAAGCTATTGAAGCGCGTGATTCATCTGGTGGCTTAATTGATTCAGTAACTGATGAAGAGATTCTTGCGGCATACCGTTTAGTCGCTGCTAAAGAAGGAGTCTTTGTTGAACCTTCTAGCGCTGCGGGAATTGCGGGGCTAATCAAGAAGCAGAGCCAAGGAAAGTTACCTAAAGATAAGCGAATTGTTATTACTGTTACAGGCAATGGTTTGAAAGATGTTGGCTGGATTTTGGATCATGCCGAAGCGCCAACTGTTATTCCAGTTGATGTTAAGCGCGCAGCAGAAGCGATTGGACTTGCATAATGGCATCAGTTAAAGCTCGCCTAACTTTCAAAGCCACAATGGCGCAGGTAAGTGTGCCTGCCACAAGTGCAAATCTTGGGCCTGGCTTTGACACTCTTGGTCTTGCGCTTGATCTACGCGATCGTTATGCCGCACAAGTTTTAGATGATGCAACATTCGACGTTGATGTTTCGGGTGAGGGCAGTGCAGATGTTAAGAAAGATAAGAACAATTTAGTTATTAAGGCGATGTTGCACGGCTTTGAACATATGGGGCAGAAGCCAAAGGGAATCGCACTTCGGCAATTAAATGTAATTCCTCATGGTCGTGGGCTCGGCTCTTCGGCTGCAGCAATCGTTGGTGGGTTGTCACTTGCACGCGCCTTAGTTCTAGGCGGCGACCAGTTAATGACAACTGATGAAATGATTGCACTCGGAACAGAACTTGAAGGACATCCAGACAATATTGCTGCGGCTGTTTTAGGCAGTGCAACTATTGCGTGGACTGAACATAACGTGGGCCGTGGAGTTAGCATCAAAGTTAACCCAAAGATTAAGGCTCTGCTCTTTATTCCAGAGAGCCATCTTGCAACTGCAAAAGCACGTAAATTATTACCAGAAACTATTCCGCACCAAGATGCAGTACTAAATGCATCACGTGCAGCGTTATTGGTTCATGCAATTGAATCGCGTCCAGATCTATTGTTAGAAGCAACTGAAGATTTGTTGCACCAAAATTACCGCGCTGAAGCGATGCCAAAATCAATGGCACTTGTAACTAAACTTCGCGCCGCTGGTGTTCCTGCAATGATCTCGGGAGCGGGCCCATCTGTTCTAGTGCTTCACACACTGGATGACCTTGAGGTAGAAGCAGTAATAAAGGTAGGGGCCGGCTCATTTACCGCTCAAAAATTGGGCATTTCAACACACGGAGCCGAGTAGCCAGAATTTTGCCCAAGGATGAGGGCATATGCTAAGTTTTCCCTTATCTGGTAGCCGAGAAATCGTCGGTAAGTAAATCTAGATAATCAATTAATTCGCTAAATTAAAACACTTTCCTTTAGCGCAAACACAGAAATGAAAAAGTAAAAAATATATGGCAACTACAAAAGCTACTGCAAAAGAATCTGGCGAACTTTCAGCGATGCTCCTTCCTGAGCTAAAGAAAGTTGCAGGCCAACTAGGCATCGAAGATGCCACATCAATGAAGAAACCTGACTTGGTTCAGGCAATTGGTGATCTTCAAGCAGCAAATCGCGATGCCGCAAAGGCCGAACGCGAAGCACGTCGCGCAGAACGCGATGCCCGCCGAAAAGGTGGAAATAAAAATTCAAATAACAACAGCAATAACAATAATCAGAACGATTCAGATGATGGTGAGAACCAAGGTTCTAACCCAAATGATGCTTCTGATGCTGATGTGAATAAGAAGGAATGGACTGGCGCCGGAAATAACAACCGCAATGACCGCCACAATAATCGCCGTGACCGTGGAGATCGAAATGATCGTGGAGATCGCAATAATCGATTCCGTGACCGCGGAAATCGTGAAGAGCGCGAAATAGTTATTTCGGAAGATGATGTCCTACTTCCAGTTGGTGGCCTCCTAGATATTCTCGAAAATTATGCATTCATTCGCACCGGTGGCTATTTAGCTAGCCCAAATGACGTTTACGTTTCTTTGCAGCAGGTTCGTCGTTACGGACTTCGTAAGGGCGATGTAATTACAGGTTCGGTTCGCCAACCACATGAGGGTGAACGTAAAGAGAAGTTCAACGCACTTGTGCGAGTAGAAACTGTCAATGGCGCAGATCCTGAGAGTTCAAAAGAGCGCGTGGAGTTTGCAAAATTAGTTCCGCTATATCCGCAGGAACGTCTGCGTTTAGAAACCGAACCAAACATTTTAACTACCCGAGTTATTGATTTAATTTCGCCAATTGGTAAGGGCCAACGTGGACTTATTGTTTCGCCACCAAAGGCTGGTAAGACAATGGTTCTGCAATCAATTGCGAATGCGATCACAACAAATAATCCTGAGTGTCACTTAATGGTTGTTTTAGTTGATGAGCGCCCAGAAGAAGTTACAGATATGCAGCGTTCAATCAAGGGTGAAGTTATTGCTTCAACTTTCGATCGTCCTGCAGATGACCACACTTCGGTTGCCGAACTAGCAATCGAGCGCGCAAAGCGTCTGGTTGAACTTGGCCACGATGTAGTTGTGCTTCTCGATTCAATCACTCGACTTGGTCGCGCTTACAACATCGCAGCTCCAGCATCAGGACGTATCTTGTCCGGTGGTGTGGATTCCGCAGCGCTCTATCCACCAAAGAAATTCTTCGGAGCAGCACGTAACGTTGAAAACGGTGGCTCACTAACTATTCTTGCAACCGCCCTGATTGATACTGGATCGAAGATGGATGAAGTTATCTTCGAAGAGTTTAAGGGAACTGGAAACATGGAACTTATCTTGAACCGTAAATTTGCAGATAAGCGCATCTTCCCAGCTGTTGATGTTGTCGCATCTGGAACTCGTAAGGAAGAAATCCTTATGGGAACTGAAGAGTTAAATATTGTTTGGCGCCTGCGTCGCGTGCTTCATGCACTCGAACCACAACAAGCACTTGAACTTCTTCTTGAAAAGATGAAGGGCACTAAGTCGAATGTGGAGTTCTTGATGCAGATCCAGAAGACCACAACCTCTGAAGGTGGCACTTCCACCAACGGCAGCTAAGGCCAAATTTCAGGCAATTTCAGAAATATGGCCCCGTCGGGCTATCCTTCAACCTCGCACTGGTTCACGGTTAATAACCGATCCAGTCAAAACCTAGGAGATACGAAATGAAGAACGAGATTCACCCAAATTATTTAGAGACCACAGTTACTTGCGGTTGCGGTGAAGTTTTCACAACCCGCAGCACAAAAGAATCAGGTTCAATCTACGTCGAAGTTTGTTCAGTTTGCCACCCGTTCTACACCGGCAAGCAACGTATTCTCGATACTGGTGGCCGCGTAGCCAAGTTCGAAAAGCGCTTCGGAGCATCAACAACTAACTAGCTTTCTTAAGAGACCGCAACGTTTTCACTTCGCGTGAGAACGGGCGGTCTTTTTTATTTTATTATTGATTTGATTTCACCATTAAAAAGAATTGGAGGAAGTAAAAATGGCAGCAGATAAACCGACTGATCGTTTTGCATCCGTCCATGCACTTTTAGCGGAATACGATGTTCTAGAGAAAGAGATGGCAGATCCTTCAATTCACTCTGATCAAGGCAAAGCTCGCCAACTTGGAAAGCGTTATGCACATCTTGGCCCAGTAATCGCTGGATACCGCGCTTGGAAATCTGCAACTGAAGATTTAGCGGCAGGAAAAGAGATGGCAGCAGATGATGCAGATTTCGCATCCGAGATTCCCGCGCTAGAAGCAAAGTTACAAGAGACCGAAACTTCACTAGAAGAGTTGTTGTTACCACGCGACCCTAATGACGACCGCGATGTTATTTTAGAAATCAAAGCCGGTGCAGGTGGCGATGAGTCAGCGCTATTCGCTGGCGATTTACTTCGTATGTATCAGAGATTTGCCGAGCGCCAAGGTTGGAAGACTGAAATTATTGATTACGCAGATTCTGAAATGGGCGGCTATAAAGAAATATCAATGGCCGTTAAATCTAAAGGCGTAGCCGAACCAGGTAAGTCGCCATACGCAAAGTTAAAGTTTGAAGGCGGTGTACATCGTGTGCAACGTGTTCCAGAAACTGAATCCCAAGGTCGAATTCATACATCTGCTGCCGGTGTTCTAATCCTTGCTGAAGCAGATGAAGTTGATGTAGAAATTCGCCAACAAGATTTACGTATCGATGTTTATCGCTCATCAGGTCCAGGCGGCCAATCAGTTAATACAACGGACTCTGCAGTACGAATTACCCATATTCCTACTGGCGTTGTTGTCTCATGCCAGAATGAGAAATCACAATTACAGAATAAAGATTCTGCAATGCGAATCTTGCGCGCAAGACTTCTGGCCCATGCACAAGAGCAGGCTGATGCCGAAGCAATGGCAGCACGTAAATCGCAGGTTCGCACAGTTGATAGATCTGAGCGCATTCGTACCTATAACTTCCCAGAGAACCGCCTAAGTGATCACCGAGTTAACTTCAAATCGAATAACTTAGATGCAGTATTAAATGGCGATCTTGATCCAGTCATTGAAGCGTTGTTAGAAGCAGATAAGACCGCGAAATTGGCATCAGGTGATCGTTAAAGATTTATTGAAGTTGGGTAAAGACCAGCTTGCCACAAAAAATATTGCACCAGTTGAGGCCGAACTTTTGTTGGCACATGCACTTGGGGTTAATCGCATGGAACTCCATGGACGAGTAATTGATTTAGATGAAGAGCAAGTTGTCGAAACTAAAGAAATTTATAACCAGGCAATTGCGGAACGGCTAACTGGAAAACCAACGCAATACATTATTGGCAGCGCACCGTTTAGATATTTGGAATATGAAGTTGGCCCAGGTGTATTGATCCCGAGACCGGAAACTGAAAGTTTGGTAGATGAAGTCCTCCACCAGTTAAACACCTTTGCCGACCCAGTAAGTCTGGTTGATCTCGGTTCTGGTACTGGCGCAATTGCAATCTCAATCGCATCAGAAACTGCTGGCAAGAAAGTTGTTCACGTAATCGCAGTAGAAAAATCTGAAGAAGCGATTGTCTGGCTAGAGCGAAATATTGCAAAACACGATGTAAGTGTTCGCGTTGTGAAGAGCGATGTCACAACCGCACTTGAAGGAATCAAGTGTGATGTTGTTGTGGCCAATCCACCTTACCTGCCTGACGGTGCACAGATTCCGCAGGAGTTAAATTTTGAACCGGTCGAAGCGCTTTTCGGTGGCCCAGCAAATGGGATGGTCGCCCCAAAGATCTTTATCGAAGCGGCTTCAAGGTTATTGAAACCTGGTGGATTATTCGCGGTCGAACATAATGAATTACAAGGGCCATTAATCGCAGCAGAATTGGCGACAGATTTCGAAACTATCGCGCTCCATAATGATTTAACCGACCGCCCACGTTTCACAACGGCGCGCCGGAAAATCTAGAGAGGCATTACTCTTTACCAATGACTGCATCCACATTTCAGGCCGTTGACCCGACTACCGGATTGGCATTTGGTGATCAGATTACCGAGATGTCCGCATCAGATGTATCAGGTTTAATCTCTAAAGCTGTTGCGACAAAGAGCGCATTTGCAGCCACGACTCCAAGCGAGCGAGCCGCCGCACTTCGTGCAATTGGAGCAGAAATAGAATCCCGCCGTGAAAAATTAATTGAAGTTGGAATGAGTGAGACTGCTCTTCCAAATGGTCGGTTAACTGGCGAACTATCTCGAACAGTTTTTCAATTAGAACAATTTGCAAAGTTAGTTGAATCTGGCGCGCATTATCAAGCGATTATTGATCGCCCAAATGCAGAGTGGGTTCCAGCGCCTCGTCCTGATATTCGCAAAGCTAACCAAGCGCTAGGCGTTGTTGGAATTTTTGCCGCAAGTAATTTTCCATTTGCATTCTCGGTTATTGGTGGCGATAGCGCTTCAGCACTTGCTGCAGGTTGCCCAATAGTTGTTAAAGCGCATCCATCACATCCAAACACCTGTCGAATTATGGGCGAGGCTGTTATCGCTGGCTTAAAGAAAGTTGGAATTTCTAGCGATACCTTCGCGCTTGTTGAGGGAATCAATCCAGAAATTACACATTGGATTGCAAGCCATCCTGATATCACTGCAATTGGATTTACCGGTTCTGGAAAAGTTGGAAAAATTCTTATGGACATCAGCGCAAAGCGCGAAGTTCCAATTCCGGTTTATGCCGAAATGGGATCTTTGAATCCAGTTTTCTTCTCACCTAAATCACTTGCCGAAAAAGCAGTTGACCTTGCTAAAGCAGCAATTGATTCAGCAACTCTTGGATCGGGTCAATTCTGTACCAAGCCTGGAATACTTATTGTTCCAACTGGCTCTGAAGGTGATGCCTTTATTGCTGAAATTGAAAGTTACCTAGCAACAATTGCAGTAGCACCACTTCTTAATAAGGGAATTGCAGATCGCTTTAGTTCAGCAATCTCAGGTCTGGCAAAGAGTTCATCACTAAAAACTTTCGCGGGCAAGGCAACCGATGGTGGCTTTGGTGTAACGCCTACAGTCTTCGTTGTCGATTGGGCAGATGCATTCAAAAATAGTGAGCTACTTGAAGAGCACTTCGGGCCAACTACCGTGATTATTCGTGCTGATTTTGCTAAGTTTCAAGATGTGGCCGGAAAACTTGAAGGCCAATTGACTGCAAGTTTGCATGTAACCGCGGGTGAGGATGTTGCAAAATTAGTTGAAGCACTTAGTCAACTTGCAGGCCGCGTAATCATGAATGGTTTTCCAACTGCTGTCGCTGTTACCGCAGCAATGCAACATGGTGGCCAATTCCCATCATCATCAAGTCACACCACATCAGTCGGCTTAGATTCTATTTATCGCTTCTTACGTCCCGTTGCTTTCCAAAACTTTATCGATGCCCTTCTTCCACCCGCACTTCAAGAAGCAAATCCACTAGGAATCAATCGGATTACAAATGGCTGATTTAACAAAAGCGCTTGTCGCTGCAAAGAGTGCAATAGATACTGAGATTGCTGCGTTATCTACTTTTGCCCAATCTCTAGAATCAAAATTAAAACCAGCACTTGAAATCATGGTTGAGTGCAAAGGGCACGTTGTTATAACCGGACTTGGTAAATCAGGTTTAGTCGGCGCAAAGATTGCGGCAACGCTCGCTAGTACTGGAACTCCATCGTTTTTCTTGCATTCGGCTGATGCGCTCCACGGTGATTCAGGTGCGCTGACTCCTGGGGATGTTCTAATCGCAATCTCAAACTCTGGTGAAACAGCCGAAGTAAATGCAATTGCAAATATGGCTAAAGGCTGGGGCAATCCCACAATAGCGATTACAAAGAATTCCAACTCGAGCCTTGCAAAGAGTTGTGATGCAGTAATTAACATTGCATTTGATAAGGAAGCCGATCCGCTTAATTTGGCACCGACAACTTCAACTACGCTAACAATTGCTGTAGGTGATGCAATCGCATCGGCGCTTATGGCGCATCGCGGATTTACTGCTTCAGATTTCGGAAAACGCCATCCAGGAGGATCGCTGGGTAAGGCAACAAATAAGTGACACCTCAACAACCTCGCGTTACAACTTTCGGAAGTTTCATGATGGACCTTGTGGCATACACTCCACGTCGACCAAATAGTGGTGAAACTCTTCGTGGTGACAGCTTTGGAATCGCACTTGGTGGCAAAGGTTTTAATCAAGCAATCGCAGCAGGTCGCGCGGGCGCACAAAGTGCGATGCTTGGCAATCTTGGAACCGATGGATTCGGTGATGATTTTATGAAAGCCTTCGGCGACGAGGGTGTTTATTCAGGTGACATTGAACGAAGTGCTGAACTTGGAACTGGCGTTGGTCATATCTCAGTGCAAACTTCAGATGGCGATAACTCAATTATCATTATTCCGCAGTCAAATGATTTAGGAACCGCTACATATATTGCGCGCCATGCAAAAACTATTATTGAATCAGATATTTTGCTTCTTCAATTAGAACTTCCTACCGATGGCAATTTGGCTGCGGCTAAATTAGCGAAAGAAAATAACGTAACTGTAGTTCTAACTCCTGCCCCAGTTGCTCCACTAATTGGCTGGGAAGGTTTAGTTGATGTCGTAGTTCCAAATGAGGGCGAAGCCGCCGCACTTACCGGTATCGAAGGTGATGTTGCGAAGCAAGCGGCTGCACTATCCAAGGCACTTGGTTGCAAATATATTGTGATTACTCTCGGACCGAAGGGCGCATTCGTAACTGATGGTGAAAGATCTGAAACAATTTCTGCGCCACCAGTAACTGCTATCGACACCATTGGGGCAGGTGACACGATGTGTGCAAATCTTGCAACTCGCCTTGCGGCAGGCGATGACATCTTTACCGCCACACGATTTGGCGTTTATGCTGCGACTCTGAAAGTAACTCGCAAGGGTTCGGCGATGGCATCGCCCACACCTGATGAAGTTAATAAATATATTTCTGCAAACAATTAAGCAAACCAAGGTAACTAAGGAGCGAAAATGAAATACACCGGAATCATTAACCGCGATATCTCTGCAATGGTTGCACGTACCGGCCACTTTGATCGCATAGTTATTTCAGATGCTGGCTTTCCGATTCCTGCCGGAGTTCCTTGTATCGATCTTTCTATGGGACCTAATCTGCCAAAAGTTGTAGATGTATTGAAGATGTTGACCCTTGAACTTCCTATCGAACAATTCTGGTTTGCAAGTGAGATCCAACCAAGTGCCGATGGCCGTGCTAAGGAGCTTTCAGCAATCATGACAAAGGCTGAATGTATTCCGCTGCCACATGCCGAGTTTAAAAAGCTTGCTTATGGCGCAGTCGGTGTTATTCGTACCGGCGATTACCTTGCATGGGGCAACGTAATGGTTGCATCAGGCGTGGCTTACTAAATTAAATTAAGAGTTATTAAGCCTTATAATTTTTGAAATGGTTCGTAATTGAACCGATTCCATCAATTCCAGTCTTAACAACTTCGCCACCCTTTAGGTATTTCTCTGGCTTGAATCCCATACCAACACCCTGTGGTGTTCCAGAGTTAATGATGTCGCCCGCATGAAGTTCCATAACTTGTGACAAGTACCAGACGCAATAATTAATATCAAAGATCATGTCGCTGGTGTTTGAATCTTGACGGCTTTCACCATCGACTGTGCACCAAAGGCGAAGGTTCTGCGGATTCTTTAATTCATCGGTTGTAACAATCCATGGGCCAACTGGATTAAATGTTGGAAATGACTTTCCCTTTACCCATTGACCTGAACGTTCAACTTGCCAGTAGCGCTCGGAAACATCCTGTGAAATCGTGTAACCAAGAATGTAATCAGCGGCTTCTTCTGGAGATTTTAGATAGAGCGCGCGCTTTTTTATAACAACACAGATTTCAACTTCGTAATCTGTCTTGACTGAATTTGGCGGGATAATTACATCATCGTTACCACCAATAACAGTGTCTGGCGCCTTCATAAAAATAATTGGTTCAACTGGTGGGGTAGCGCCGGTTTCGATTGCATGTTGCTTGTAGTTCAAACCGATACAGATTGCTTTTGTTGGGCGAGCAACTGGTGAACCGAGACGGTAATCAGAGATTTTTACCTTAGGACGAGCTGAGAGATCAAGTTTCGTAACCTTTTCGAGCGCACCATTTTCAAGTTCGACGCGATTCCAATCAGCGATTACATCATCAACAAATACCGCTTCATCGTCATTAATTACGACAGCTGGTTTTTCTTTATTGAATTCCCCAAGGCGTGCAATTCGCATTTCGTCCCCTTATTTATTGAGATGTTTTGAGTAATTGAAATTTAGTCCCTTAATTAAATATAACAAAATGGCCAAAATGTGAGATGAATTGCGTTGTTGCAGTAGACGGCGAACTTATCCGAGGAGTAGATTGCCCGCATGAGCGAAGAGGTATTCAAGCGTCGTAGTGAGAATTGGTTCAAGGCCGAAGGCAAGCATGGATATATCTATCGTGAGCGCTTCCGTAATATGGGATTCGGCTCTGAAGTATTTTCCGACAAGCCAGTAATTGGTATCGCAACAACTTGGTCTGAATTAAATCCTTGCAACGCTCACCTCGATCGCGTAGCTGAAGCAGTAAAGCGTGGAGTTTGGGAGGCCGGTGGTTTTCCACTCGAGTTCCCAACAATGTCACTTGGCGAACCAGTTCAACGTCCAACAACAATGTTGTGGCGCAACTTGCTTGCAATGGAGACTGAAGAGTTAATTCGTTCCAATCCGCTTGATGGCGTAGTTCTACTTGCTGGTTGCGATAAGACGCCCCCAGGAATGTTGATGGGCGCAGCATCAGTAAACCTTCCAACTTTAATGATCACCGGTGGACCGATGTTAAACGGTCGCTACAAAGGTGAGACTTTGGGATCTGGAACTGCAGTTTGGAAATACTCTGAACAAATTCGCGCAGGTAAGTTAAGTATTGAAGAATTCTTTGCAATGGAATCTTGCTCTGCACGTTCAAATGGTTCATGTATGACAATGGGAACTGCATCAACAATGGCATGTGTGACTGAAGCCCTCGGAGTTCAACTTCCAGGCAGCGCCGCAATTCCTGCAGTAGATGCCCGTCGCTTCTCTACATCACAAGAAGCTGGCCGCCGAATTGTTCAAATGGTTTATGACGACCAAGTTCTTTCAAAGGTTTTGACCCGTGAAGCATTTGAGAATGCAATCAAAGTTAATGCGGCAATCGGTGGTTCAACAAATGCTGTTGTTCACTTACTTGCAATCGCTGGGCGTATCGGCGTAAAGCTTGAATTAGATGACTTCGATTCACTTGCTCGCGAAGTTCCAGTCCTAGTTAACCTAATGCCATCAGGTAAGTATTTGATGGAAGAGTTCTTTGATGCCGGCGGACTTCCTGCAGTAATGAAGGAAATTGAAGGCATGCTACACACCGAACAGATCACAGTTTCTGGCAAGACAGTAGGCGAAAACATCGCGACTGCAGAATCTTGGAACGCTGATGTAATTACTCCAGCTTCAAAGCCATTCCAAAAGGCTGGCTCTGGAATCGTTGTTCTAAAGGGATCACTTGCACCAGATGGCTGTGTACTTAAAGTTTCAGCAGCAACTCCGGAACTTATGGTTCATACGGGTGAAGCACTTGTATTTGAAGAGATCGAAGATTATTTAATTGCTTCTGAAGATATGAATCTTCCTGTTACAAAAGATACAGTTTTAGTTTTGAAACATGCAGGACCTCGCGGTTTCCCGGGTTTCCCTGAAGTTGGCAATATGCCAATCCCAAGAAAACTTTTGGAACAAGGAATCACAGACATGGTTCGTATCTCTGATGCACGTATGTCAGGAACTGCCTACGGAACTGTTCTGCTTCACACATCGCCAGAAGCTGCGGTCGGTGGACCTCTTGCTCTTGTTAAGAGTGGCGACATGATTGAACTCAACGTTCCAAATCGTTCGATTAACTTACTTGTTTCTGAAGAAGAGATGGCAAAGCGCAAAGCCGCTTGGGTTGCTCCCGCTCCTAAGCACACACGAGGTTGGTCAAAGCTTTATTACGAGACTGTGCAACAAGCACACCTCGGCGCCGATCTTGATTTCTTAAACGGCTCTTCAGGAAGCGGAATTCCTCGCCACTCACATTAGTTCTTAGTCAAGAATTAAAAAGGTTTTGCGAACTCGCAGTTCTCGGTTGCCTCAAGTTCAAGTAAGCGATTCCACTTAGCGGTGCGATCTGCGCCATGGGTAGAGCCAACTTTGATTTGTGAGGCGCGCCAACCTGTTGCGAGATCAGCAAGCCATGAATCTTCAGTCTCACCACTACGGGCAGATACAACTGTCTTAAAGTTATTCGCTTGAGCAGTGGTTAGAACTTTTTGGGTAGATGTAACCAAACCATTCTGGTTTGCCTTAATAAGAATGGCATTCGCACTTTTTTCATCGATACCGCGCTGAAGGCGAGCAAGGTTGGTTGTAAATAAATCATCACCCAAAACCTGTAGGTGCTTTGGTGCGGACTTCATGAACTCTGACCAAGAAGCCCAATCATCTTCGGCAAATGGATCCTCGATAGAGAGGATTGGATGATCGCTAACCATCTTAGAAATAAAGGCTACGAATTCCTCTTGGCTAAACTCTTTGTTGAGCGCAGTTAATTTGTATTTATTGCCATCGAAGAATTGTGTGGAGGCAACATCGATAGCAAGACTTACCTGCTTGCCAGGCTCTAACCCAACTTCACTTATGCAATTAGTAACAAATTCAAGGGCGTTATCGATGGTTGGGAATGCGATTCCAAGCCCACCTTCATCAGCAATTAAATGTGTGATTGCGCCAGACTTGGCACCTTTGCTTGCAGCAAGTTCACGAATTGCGACAATCCAGGAGAGCGCTTCACTAAATGAAGTTGCGCCATTTGGAAGAACCAAAACATCTTGAATATCCATTGTGCGATTTGCATGAGCCCCACCAGAGAGAATATTTACCATTGGCATTGGAATAATTAATTTGCCTTCAGGTTGGAAATATCTTGCAAGTGATAAGCCGGCGGTATGCGCGGCGGCCTTTGCAACTGCAAGTGAAACTGCGAGCAGGGCATTTGCGCCAAGAAGATGGTGGTCAGGAGTGTGATCGAGTTCGACCAAGATGCCATCGGTTGCAAGTGGAATAGGGCGATGGCCCTTAAGACGCGGTGCGATTATGTTATTTATATTTTCAACGGCTTGGTAGACAGATTTTCCACCATAAAACTTCTCAGCAAATTTAGTATCGGTGTCGCGAAGTTCTTTCGCTTCGTGTGCGCCAGTTGATGCACCGGAAGGAACTCTTGCGGTGTGGATTGAACCATCTGAAGTTGTGAGTGTTACTGCAACTGTTGGACGTCCCCTGGAATCGAGAACTTGATAGCCAACTAAATTCTTGATGCTCATGCAAATAAACCTTCGAAAGTTATTGCGGGATTTGCTAGCGCGGCTTTGGTCACGCTTTGAACTCTAGCCTTTGCTGCTTCATCTAGATAGTTAACTGGTGAAACTCCCTCAACTCTTGCGAGAGCTATCACTGCAACATGATGGGGCAGTGAATTTGCAACCACGATATTGCAGGTCTGGGCATAGGAATTTATGAATGAAATAGCGGTCTCTCGGAGAAGTACACGTTGCGCTAAATCCTCAGTGCGCAGATATTTACAGAGCAGGTGGGCGCTTACAAAGCCCAGATCAAATACTGGATTGCCAGTGTGCATTACTTCGAAATCTAGAACAATGGGTTTATCGGTGCCAGTAATCATTATGTTCTTAGGGGAGAAGTCACCGTGAACCAGAGTTACTTTAATTGTGGTGATTTCATTTATCAATTCTTGAATTCGAGAATTTAGCGATGGATTTACTTTGGCGACGGCGCGGTAGAACGGAGTAACGCGTAACTGATCGAAGAGAGAGTCTTCCATGTAAGCATCGAGGGATTCTTTGGAGGTTGCACCGAAGTTGTGCCAGGTTGCGAGGATGCTTCCTAAATCTTTTCCGATACTTGGTTTGATTACACCTTCTAGTAGATCACTCTTCCACACCGTACATTCGCGGGGCAGGCGATCCATCGTCAGTGTGAATTCTTCAGGATCTAAATCAATCAAATCGGGAACGTTTTCTGGAGTAATTGAGTGCAGAAGTTTCATGCCATTGGCTTCAACTATTGCGCGCCGTTGATCTGCCTTCCAAACCGCAGCAACCTTTAATTGGGGAAGTGCCTGCTTTAAAACTAAATCTTTCTGGCCGGACTTAACGCCAAGAACAACATTGGAAACCCCACCAGTAAGCTCTTCAACTTCTGCCGGGCCGCTAATAATTCCACGACCAGTTAAATATGCAACAACTGTAGTTTCATCAAGAAGCTCTTTTTCCATTGCAGTTACCTAGATTGTGCGGGCGATTGAAAATCCGCGATCAACGAAGATGCTCTGACCTGAAATACCAGTATTCAACTTAGACCCAAACATATAAACGCTATTTGCAACATCTACTGGAGATGCAAGTTCGCCACCGGGAGTTTGTCCCAGCACATTTGCAACTTGCTCAGGTGAAAGTGTTCGCGCAACCATTGGACTATTTACAATTCCAGGAAGAATTCCATTAACTAGAATTTTCTTCTGGCGACCAAGGTCAACTGCTAGTGAGCGAACCAAACCACCAACAGCGGCCTTAGTAACTGAGTAGGCAAATTTCTCTTGACGCGTGAACTGTTCCCAGAGCGAACTCAAGATAACAACTTTGCCAGCTTCATTAATTGCATCTGCTCCCATAAGAGTTGAAATACTCTCAGCGATAACAGTTACATTCGCTTCAAATAGCTCATTTAACTCTTTAGTTCCGGTCTGCATCGCAGAGCCATTTACATTTGCGCCTTGAGCAAATACAACAGCATCAAACTTTTTTCCCGCAAGAACAGCGGAGGTAAGAGGCAATTGAATATCGCAATCGTTAACCACTTTGCGAACCGCGCAGGTTACATCCCATTTTTCGCTGCGATACTTTTCAAGGATTGCCCCACCAAGAGTTCCGGTCGATCCAAAAATTAAGAGGTTCGGCATCGCTTATTTTTCAAAGCCATAGCGAGTCAACATTGAATAACCAATCGATGCGCGACGAACACGTTCGCGAGCGGTTGATTCAACTACGCCTTGGATATGAGTTCCAGATGGATAAAGTCCTGGAGAATTTCGCACAGTGAACTTGAGATAAATCGGTGCAGCAACGCGAACCAAATCTGCAACTTCATAATGGCGAACTGGGCCACCGAAATCATCTGGGCCTTCAACATAAACATCAACTGGAACATCTACTTGCGCGCGAATTGCAGCAATTTGTTGAAGTGAAAGATCGGTAGCAAGGTTCAAAGTTGAGGCACCCATTGAAACCATAAGCGCTGCAGTTGCTGGATTGTTGCAAGGCATCGCAACTGAAGTTTTAAGAATGAAATCACTTGGCAGATCGCCGTTGCGCTTGGCATCGCCAAGAACTTTTAGAAGTCCCATATCGCCAACTAGAACTGAGCGAATTCCAAGGTCTGCGCCATGTAGAACATCTTCAACTGCATAACGAAGTTGATCGCCACCACGAAGAGTTGGATTTGCTACACCGCCAGCAGATGAGAGAACTTGCTTTCCGATATCCCATGAAGCGCGTGGACCAACGAATAAACAGACTTCAATATTCTCACTCTTGCCGATTGCAACCATCTCTTTAATTTCAACATCGGTCTGCATCATGATTCCAGAACCCTGTGAAATACGGGCGACTGGCAACTTATATTTTTTTGCTTCTTCTAGGACGACTTTAAATGCAGCTGGACCTTCAACTGAAGGAATTTCAATCTTCCAACGTGAACCATCAGCAAAGCGCTTTGTAGATTCAGGTAGCCCATCAGCGTCACTGCTCTGAATATTCTGCTTGGCAAGAAGTGAAATTGATTTCTTCATTGGACCCTGGGGATCGCGAGTTGATGGCCAGTTACTTGATTCGGTCATTTCATTCCTTCTTATTAGTTGGTTTGGATAATTAAATTAGTTGGGAAACAGGGTTGGAGCTACGCCTGGAACTTTAGGGGTACAGATGAAAGTTTTACCCCAATCGGCGCCAGCATCAGCAACGCCATCGTGCGCAGAGGTAATAATCATTTGTTCAAAGTTTGGTCCGACAAAAGCAGCGCTTGTAACCATCGGAACTGGCATTTGAATTTCATCAGTAATGTTGAAATCTTTATCGAAGCGACGCAGGCATGAACCACTCCAAAAGGCGACCCAGATTCCATCTTCAGAATCTATGCACATACCATCGGGCAATCCTTGTGAGTCATCAGTAACTCTCCAGCGAACTTTTCGGTTTGAAATCTCACCATTTGCATAATCAAAAGTGTCGATCGATTTCGCAAGAGTGTCGATATAAAACATGGTTTTGCCATCGCTAGACCAAGCAATTCCATTACTTAACCAGACGCCATCTAAAACTTTTGTTAGCTTCGTTCCACCTTTATCAAGACGATAGAGCCCACAAGCACTTACATTCTCGGCCCATTCATATGGCATATTTCCTAAGAACAAATGGCCATCTGGCGCGACCTTTGCATCATTCCAACGATGTGGAAATTTTGGAATAGATTCATCGGCATCTACGAGAGTCGGTAACTTTGTTATCGAGCCATCTGAATTCTTACGGACTGGTCCATTTGCTGTTCCTAATATCTCTGAACCATCGGCGCATGGGATAACGAAGCCAACGTGTTCTGCCGTTTCATATGAACTTGTTGCGCCGGTTTTCAAATTTCGTTTGTGAACTAACTTGCCCATGATGTCGACCCACAATATTTCGGAGTTATCTGACCCGATGGCAACCGGGCCTTCACCGACCTGACAACGGCGCTCGTCCCAAACTTTAAGATTGACGTCATAACTCATACGGGCACTATAAACGATGGGGCTAGTGGACTACTATCGGTTTAGAGAAGAATTTAAATAATGAGATGGAGATTTAGAACTGATGGCCGCTTCGAACTTAACGAACTTTGCTGGGCAAGTTGTATTAGTGACCGGAGCCGCTAGCGGTATCGGCAAGGCCGCCGCAGAGTTAATTGCAGAGCGCGATGGAACGGTAATTTGTCTAGATCTAAATGAGGCTGGGTTGAAAGCAACAGTTGCAGAGATAACCGCGGCTGGTGGCACGGCAAGTTACAAAGTGTTGGATGTTTCATCACAATCCGGAGTAAAGAGCGTTGTCGCCGAAGTTTTGGCCGAACACGGTCAGATTCATGCGCTCGCAAATTCTGCGGGAATCTCCGGACCAACTGGCAAGCCAGTCGAAGAAGTTGAATGGGCTGCATTCCAGAAAACAATTGAAATTAATTTGTACGGAACAGTTTGGTTGACTCAAGAGTTAATGCCATCGATGAAGGCAAATAAGTATGGCCGCATCGTTCACTTAGCATCAATCGCAGGCAAAGAAGGTAACCCAGGAATGTCTGCCTACAACGCATCAAAGGCGGGCGTAATTGGTTTTGTTAAGGGTGTTGCAAAAGAGTGTGCAACATTTGGAGTCACAATTAATGCTGTTGCACCTGCGGTAATTCGCACACCAATTAATGAAACAGTTGCACCAGATGTTCAGGCATATATGGTTTCAAAAATTCCAGTTGGTCGTTTAGGTGAACCAAATGAAGTCGCTGAAATTATCGCCTTTGCTGCATCTAAGGCCTGTTCATTCACAACTGGTTTCACCTTCGATGTTTCAGGTGGTCGGGCTACTTACTGATGGCAAAAAGTTACGACCTCTACACCTTTGGTGAAACGCTAGCGCTCTTTATGACAGTTGATTCCGATTCAGTTGTAACAGCAACGAATTATTCAATGACGGCGGCTGGCACTGAAGCCAATGTTGCAGTTGCGGCGCACCAACTCGGACTAGATATCTTTTTCCAGACAAAACTTGGACCAGATGAACTTGGCGATGCAGTTCGCGATAAATTCTTAGAAGTCGGACTAAAAGCAGATCACTTCATTCGTTGTGAAAACTACACCGGAGCCTTAGTTCGCAATCACGGTGGCACCCAACCATTTGTGAACACTTACCTGCGCAGATGCAGCGCTGGTTCAACATTTTCCCCAGCCGATGTAGACGAAGAGGTTTTGGCAAATTCGAAGTGGCTGCATGTAACTGGAATCAGCGTTTCTATTTCCGATAGCAGTAAAGCCGCAGTAATCCATGCAATCGAGATTGCGCGGAAAAATAAAGTGGGAATTAGCTTTGATTTAAATTATCGCAAAAAGCTTTGGAGTGAGAAGGAGGCCAGCACAGCACTTAACGCAATCATCAGAGATATAGATGTTGTTAGTGGTGGCGTCGATGAATATGAAATTATCTTTGGATCGAAAGATCCAGAAGTAAACCTGGCAACTGTTGCAGCGCTTGGGGTAAAAACCGTAATTATGACTGCAGGTCCAGATGAGATGCGAATTTTGCATGATGGAACACGATTTAATTTCACACCACAAAAGGTAAAACTTGTTGACCCAGTTGGGTCTGGTGATGCTTTCATCTCGGGGACTATTTCTGGATTGATAGGCGGACTTTCAATTCAAGATGCGATTGCACAAGGTAGTAAATGTGGTGCCGCGGTTGCGGCAACGAGAGGCGATTGGGCCCTTATGATTACAGGTAAGAGTGGCGTATTAATGAGTGGAGAAGTAAATGGCTAGCAATAACAGTGAAGTTTCATTTGATTCCGGACTTGTTGGAATCATTCGTACTAAGACCGCTGATGAGGCGCGTTCTGCTGCAAGTGCGCTAATTGCTGCCGGAGTTGATGTAATTGAATTTACAACCACAACCCCCGCAGTCTTTGATCTAATTGAAGAGTTCTCCTCCGATACATCAAATAAGTATGTGCATGTTGGTCTTGGTACTGCCATGACACGAGCACATGTTTTATCTGGAAAAGATGCTGGCGCAAAGTTTGTAATCTCACCGCATGTTTCGCAGGAAGTTATCGAAGCCACAAAACAGGCTGGTCTTATCTCAATTCCGGGTGTTGCCTCACCAACCGAAGTAGCCGATGCCCTTCGCTTTGGTGCAGATATGTTGAAATTCTTTCCAGCTTCATCACTCGGCCCGAATTATTTAAAATCAGTTCGCGATCCCTTTCCTGGGAATACTTGGATGGCAACTGGTGGAATATCAATCGACACGGTTGAAGAGTGGGTCCTTGCAGGAGTATCTGGTTTTGGTCTAGGAAGCCCACTGTTGTCGGGTGGTCTTGCTGAAATTCCTAACCGGGTAGCAGAATTCAAGAGAGCCATAGCAAATGCGAAAGCAAAGTAGGAGGTAGGAAATGAAACTTAAAGATCAACATATTTTTGTCACTGGCGGGGCTGATGGAATTGGCCGTGCGGTTGTGCAAGATGCAGCAGATGCTGGTGCGAAAGTTTCATTCTGCGATTTAAATATTGAAAAGGGCAAAGCATATGAGAGCGAGTTAAAAGCGGCAGGCCATCGCGCTTTTTTCATCCCAGGAAATGTTGGCGTTGTTGCCCAAATGCAGGAAGTGCACGCAGCTATTGTTAAAGAATTTGGCGATGTAAACGGTGTTGTAAACAATGCTGGGCGAAATGCATATTACGATCCCGTCGAAATGACTGAAGCCGAATGGGATGATTTTATGAACGTCGATTTCAAAAGTATTTGGGTGACTGCGAAGTTGTGTCTGCCCGCAATGCGTAAGGCGAAGAAGGGTGCGATTGTAAATCTCTCATCTATTCACGCCCGAATGTCGTATCCAAATTATTTTCCATATGCCGCTGCTAAATCTGGAATCTTAGGATTAACTCGAAACTTAGCGCTGGATGAAGCTAAGCATGGCATTCGTGTTAATGCGGTACTACCTGGATTTACTTTGACCCCTCTGGTTGAGGATTACTTTGTTAAGAATCCAGAGAAGCGAGGCGAAGCACTTGCTGTTCAACCTATGGGACGCATGGCCCAGCCAATTGAGATTGCAAGGGTTATTACATTTCTATTATCGGATGATGCCTCATTTGTTAATGGCGCTGATTGGGTAATTGACGGCGGCTTATCTCAAAGATTCGCTTAATTAATAGTTAAAGCAATCTTGCCACGGGGCGCCGGTGCAGATTTAAGCGCCTCTATCGCCTCGTTAAAATCGCTCAATTTGAATTTATGTGTCACTAAATATCCCAAATCCAATTCACCAGAGTTAAACATTGCAACTGTTTTCTCCCAAGCAGCCAGAGATGAACCAAAAGAGCCGATGATATTTAGGTCGCCGTTGATTACATCATCAACAACAATTGCAGCAGTTTTCTGATGTCCTGGATAACCCAACAGTAAAAGCGTGCCGCCTCTAACAAGTTGGCCAATTGCAGTGCTGATGCGAGTTGGTGCGCCCGCCGCTTCAATAATTAGATCGTACTTTTCTGTAGTTGCTTCGGTAAGAAATAAATCTACACCTGCCGCCTTAGCAATCTCATTCTGGCCAGCTTTAAGTCCAAGCATGTGAATTAACTTTGGCTTATAAGTTTTTGCCATAGTCGCTGCAATCAACGCAATAGTGCCATCACCAATAATTAATATCTTGGCATCCGTTTTCGGATTAGCCTTCATAAAAGCTTGAGTTACTACTGCAGTTGGTTCGGCAAGCACTGCTGATTCATCTGAAACGTTTTCGCCAACAACATGGGCAAGCCATGCTGGCACGGTGATTAAATCTGCTGCTGCCCCTGGTCTTGTAAATCCAATTTCATCGTAGATTAAACAGCGGTTGGTATCACCATTCTTACATTCAAAACATTCCTTGCAGGGAATTATTCCAGTTACAACAACTCGTGAACCAATTGCAGGTTCGCTAACTCCAGCGCCATGCCCAATTACTTTTCCGGCCCATTCATGACCTAGAGATGCTGGGTACTTAACAAAAGCAGGGTCACCATCACCGCTGATTATTTCTAAATCTGTTCCGCAAATGCCGGCAGCAATTGGGGCGACTAATAACTCGCCTGGGCCTGCAACGGGATCTGCAACATCTACTAGCTTTGCAGTTCCATCGCCTGTTGTTATTAGTGATTTCATAGTTGCAGGAAATACTATGAGTAGACTCCCAACATGTCTAACTTGCGCAGTAGCGAGTGGTTCTCTGGTGATGACGAGGTCGCCCTCTCACACCGGGTTGTTATGGCATCTATTGGCCATGAAATTGATGTAAATAATTCAAAACCAATTATTGGAATTGCGGATTCCTCAAGCGATTTAAATCCATGCAATCTTCCGCTTCGTGCTTTCATTCCAGAAATTGAACGTGGAATTATTGAAGCCGGCGGCATACCAGTTGTCTTCCCGGTTATGTCTTTGGGCGAAGATTTAATGAAGCCAAGTGCAATGCTCTATCGAAATATGTTATCGATGGAAGTCGAGGAGTATCTCCGTTCATATCCATTAGATGGCGTAGTTCTATTAGCAAATTGTGACAAGAGCGTTCCAGGTGCATTGATGGGCGCAATCAGCACAGACTTGCCAACAATAATGTTTACGGCAGGAGCAAGACCCGTTGCAGAGTTTCGCGGAAAGCCAATTGGTACGGGCACAGATTTGTGGCGGATGTGGTCGGATTACCGAGCAAAGAAGATTAGCGAAGAGCAATGGAAAGAATTTGAGGGTTGCTTAAATTGTGGTTTGGGTTCATGCAACACAATGGGAACAGCATCATCAGTTGCAATGATGGTTGAAGCACTTGGGTTATCACTTCCTGGAACTTCGGTTATTCCCGAGAACGATCCGGCTCGCAAAGTTGTGGCCTTTGATTCTGGACGCGAGATTGTAAAGATGGTTAACGAAGAGATTATTCCTTCGAAAATATTAACGCCGGCTGCTTTTAGAAATGCCATGCGGGTTTTGCATGCATGTGGTGGATCTACAAATGCCATCATTCATCTTCTTGCAATCTCTGGACGTATCGACGGCGGATTGACACTTAGCGCTATAAATGAACTTGGAACAGGTCTGGCGGTTATCGCCGACGTTGAACCATCGGGCGCGAAGTTGATTCAAGATTTTAATCAGGCCGGTGGTCTACCCGCATTAATCGCCAATTGTGGTGAAGCCTTTGAATTAGATGAACAAACACTTATTGGTAAGAGCTGGCGGGAAATAGTTAAGGGTGTTGTAGTTAAAAATAAAACTATTCGCACACTTGAAGATCCGATTTACCCCGCGGCCGCCTTTGCTGTAGTTAAAGGAAATCTCGCACCTAATGGCGCAGTAATAAAAGTTTCCGCGGCCTCTGAAGATCTACTTTCACATACTGGACCGGCTGTTGTATTTCATGGGTATGCAGATATGCGTACTCGAATTGATGACCCTACTTTAAACATTACAAAAGATTCAGTTTTGGTGTTACGTGATTGTGGTCCAGTTGGAGTTCCAGGAATGCCCGAATGGGGAATGATTCCGGTGCCCAAGAATCTAATTGAAGCTGGTGTTACAGATATGGTTCGAATCTCTGATGCTCGGATGAGCGGAACTTCTTTTGGAACTTGCGTGCTGCATGTTTCACCAGAATCAGCAATTGGTGGACCTCTTGCGCTAATCCAAGATGGCGATCAAATTAAATTAGATGTAAATAGCGCAAGCCTTGAATTATTAGTTTCCGAGACGGAGCTCGAAGCACGTCGGGCTAAATGGCAAGCGCCAGTAAGCAAACATTTACGTGGGTGGCCGGCGTTGTATCAATCACATGTCATGCAGGCCGATCTTGGTTGTGACCTCGATTTCTTACGTCCGAATAGCAAGATTGAGCGCAAATTCGTGCCACCAGTTGTTGGAAGATCTTAAGAATTCATTGGTAAAGCATGGGTTTTTTTCGTCCAACGCAATAAAGTTCGTCAACCACTACTACAGGAGGATCAATGCGTAGAAAGTCACTTCTCGCTGGCGCACTTGCTTTTGCAATTGCAGCCACCGGAGTCGGAATGAATATCCAGTCTGCTAACGCAGCAACAACAATTACGATTTGGCACAACTTGGGAACTACCCAGAATGCTGAAGCAGTTAAGGCACTTACTTCTGCTTACACAAAGGCAAATCCATCAGTTACATTTAAATTAGTTGATCAACCTGGCGATAATTATTTCGCACTTTTGCAATCAGCAGCCATCTCAAAGAAGGGCCCAGATTTGGCTCTTATGTGGACCGGCTTATTTGCACTTCAATATAAGAGTTACCTACAAAACTTAAAGGGTAAAGTCTCAGATGCTGCGCTAGCTCGTGAAGGTTCACTGAGCTGGTCATCTCCAAACTTTGATGCAAAGAATGGACCTTACGTAATGCCACTAGATCGCCAGTTCTATATTGGCTTCTATAACAAGGCAGCATTCAAAAAGGCTGGAGTTGCAACTGTTCCAGCAACTTGGAATGAACTTTATGCTGCATGCGGCAAGCTAAAGAGCGCTGGATACACCCCACTTGTTTACGGTAACGGTGGCCAGAGCCTCGGTGCTTTGTATTACCCATGGTATGACGCAAGTTATATCGCAATCGGACAATCTTCAGTTTCAGGTCTACGCGATCTTTACAGCGGAAAGAATCAATGGGATTCAAAAGCAAATCTAGATTCATACGGCAAGTACGCAGCACTTAAGTCAAAGGGTTGCACAAACACTGACGTACTAACTAAGACCAATAACGTTGAAGATTTCATTGGTGGCAAAGCCGCAATGATCATTGACGGAACTTGGGATACTCAGAAGTTCACAGATGCAATGAAGACAAATGTTGCAGCATTCGTTCCACCATTCTCAGATAAGCCAATCAAGGGCGTTGTCGAGTTTGCGGGACAAGGACTTGCAATGACTAACTACTCAAAGAACCAAGCTGCAGCCAGCAAGTTCTTAGAGTTCATGACAACTGATGAAGCGGCAAAGATTCTTGATGGTGTTGGCTTAATTCCAAACATTTCAGGATCGAAGACAACCAATCCTGTTAACCAACAGATGTTGGACTTCGCTGCGAAGCAGAGCTTCGTACGCTATCCAATGCTAGATAACGTGCTGCAAGGCGACGTTGTTGATGCTGGTAACAAGATCATCCCAGCAATTCTTGGTGGAAAGACCAAGGCTGCCGATGGCTTGAAGCAGATGGCCCAAGTTTGGAAAGCACTTCCCGCTGCAAAGCGCGGCGCTTCTTATAACTAATTAAACCTAGTTGTAAGTAGCAATCCTGTAAGTAGATATGACATTGAGAGCGAAGTGAATTCTTCGCTCTCAATGTTTTTGATAAAGATAATTAAGGAAATTGAAACTTAAATGGTGCTTGTAAATGGCTAAGAAATCTTCACTCCACCAACAACGCTCGCGAGTTGGAATGTTTTTCGCGACTCCAGCTCTAATTTTGGTGAGCGCATTTCTAGGCATCCCAATTATTCAAGCCGGATATTTCTCTCTGACTGAGTGGAATGGCATCGATGCTAAGTGGCTTGGTATTTCAGCCTATCTTCAGGAATTTAAGAACCCGATTTTTTGGCGAGTATTAGAGAACAACGGACTTCTTCTTCTGGGAGTTCCGGTAGCAATTCTCTTCCCAATGGGAATCGCCTTTCTATTAAATGAGAAAGTTGCAGGCTGGAAGATTTTTCGTTCGATCTATTTTCTACCAACAGCAATTTCTTGGGTTGTTATCGGCATGGTCTCCATGCGCTTCTTTGCGCAAGAAGGATTGCTAAATGAGATGCTAAAAGCCTTTGGCTTGGGCTTTATCAAGACTGATCTACTTTCATCCGAGAAGGGCGCGCTCTTCGCAGTTGCGATTACCTTTATCTGGTCGATGGTTGGAACAAATTCGATAATCTTCTTAACTGGAATGGCGACTTTAGATCAATCGCTAAATGAAGCGGCCCGCATGGATGGTGCGGGAAACTTTAGGATTTTTAGAAGTATTACCTTGCCCCAACTAAATCGCTTTATTCAATTCTCTTTCATCATCACAGTCATCAGCGCGTTTACCGCGCTCTTTAGTTTGATCTTTGTTATGACTGGTGGGGGACCGGGCTTTGGAACAACTACCCTTGAATTCTTTATCTTCCAAAGTGCTTTCTCGCGTGGCAACTTCGGTACTGGCGCGATGCTTGGCGTAATTCTCTTCTTCATGATGGCAATTCTTGGAATCGGCCAACTCTTGCTCATGCGAAAGAAGGATGAGTAAATGCGCAGCCGGAAATACAGTCCAAAGACAGTTACCGTGTTCATCGCGATGTGCGTTCTTGCTGTAGTGATGCTTTATCCATTTGCTTTCATGATTAACACCTCATTCAAATCCAAAGCGCAATACTTCGGAGCCCCTGGCCACTCAACTGCTTCTTGGGGAAAGCTCTTTGACACCTTGCCAGTCTGGAAACAACTACTCAACTCAACGCTGGTCTGCGCTGGAGCCATTTCGATAATTCTCGTTGTAGCAACAATGGCGGGCTTTGCAATTGCCAAGATGCGATCTAAAGCAACGCCTATTTTCTTTCTTGGCATTGTTGGCGCCATGTTAATTCCACTGCAATCAATTATCATTCCGGCATATATAAATGCCAGCAAATTAAATCTATTGAATGGTTATTGGGGCGCAATCTTTGTTTATGCGGCACTTGGTTCACCATTTGCAACTTTCTTAATGACCTCATACTTCCGTGGTATTCCGGATGATTTAGTCGAAGCCGCAATTGTTGATGGCTTGAGCTATCCCAAAGTATTTTTAAAAATTGCTCTACCACTTGCGGTTCCAGCGATCATTACTGTGATTGTTCTGCAATTTATTCAAGTGTGGGACGACCTATTGGTTGGACTTCTCTTTATTCAAGATCCGGCCTATCGGACAATCACAGTCGGACTTGGTGCGCTATCCGCTGGACGGGTTACAGATATTCCGGTGCTGATGGCGGGCTCTCTAGTTTCAGCAATCCCTGCAGTTGTTGTCTATTTAATTTTCCAGCGCCAACTAGTAAATGGCCTAACCGCTGGAATTGGAAAGTAAAATTTCACCATGGCTAAATTAAAAATCGTCGTAACCGGTGCAACTGGATTGTTGGGCAGAGCCACAGCAACCCATCTTGTTGAATGTGGCCATGAGGTTATTAGCGTTGATCGCAAAGAAGGAGATTTCGCCGCTGGTTCAAAGTTAGTAGTAGGGGATTTAACAAGTTTAGAGTTCTGTGACAGCGTTATTGAAGGCGCTAACGCAGTTGTTCATTTAGGTGCAATTCCGAACCCAACTGATGCCCGCCAGTTCAACGTTTTTCAAAATAACTCGGTTAGTACCTTCGCGGTCTTTACTGCAGCAGCTCAAGCAAAAGTTAAAACAGTTGTTTATGCCTCAAGTTTGTCGGCATATGGCTTCGCATATTCCGACGAGTGGACCTCGCCAATTTATGCACCAGTCGATGAAGCACATCCATTTGTTTTTGAAGAGAGTTATGCACTTTCAAAAGAGGTTAATGAACGCTCAGCTTTGATGTGGTCGCGCAGATGTGAAACAGCATTTGTTGGTATGAGATTTCCTTGGACAAATACGCTGGAGAAAACTTTAGAACTTGCCCGCAGGTTTAATGATGAAGATAAGTTGCCACCAGATCCCAGATTTCCTAAGGGTATCGTCGCAAAAATATTGTGGACTTATTTAGATTTGCGTGATGCAGTAAAAGCAATTGAAGTTGTTATTAATTCAGATATAAAAGGTGCACACGTTTACAACTTTGCTGCGCCAGACATAATGGCTAAGGCGCCAACCATGGAACTCATGGCCAAATTCCACCCCAAGACCGAGATTCGAAGCCCCCTGCCCGGCCACAGCGCCCCACTTTCGAGCCAAGCCTTTGTACATACGTTCGGATATGCCCCTCAATATTTGATAAACCGGGGCGAGATTTAAGGCGATTTAAGCCCGCTTTTCGATTGTTTTGAGCGTGAATTCGGTAACGGAAGTGTTATCAAATATGCCCCTATCCATCTTGACCAGTCAGCCCTGCCCGATAAGAATTTCCCAGTGCAGCAGATCTGCACAATTTATCTACGTAGAGAATGGATATAAATGCTAAAGAAATCAAAGCTAGTAGTAGCGCTTGCTGCGGTTGCACTTGTTGCATCAACAGCACCAGCAGCTCCTGCAGCAGGAAACCTAGAAATCTTCACCTGGTGGGCATCAGGCGGAGAAGCTGCAGGTCTTGCAGGAATGACAACTGAATTCACAAATAAGAATCCAGATACAACTTTCGTTAACGCTTCAGTTGCTGGTGCAGCTGGAACAAACGCAAAGGGTGTTCTAGTTTCACGTATGGAAGCAGGAAACCCACCTGATACTTTCCAAGCTCATGCTGGTGCAGAACTTTCATCTTATGTGAAGGCTGGACAGCTAGAATATCTAACATCTCTTTACAAGTCAGAAGGTTGGGACAAAGTATTCCCAGCAGGTTTGATCAAGACTCTTACAACAAAGGGCAAGATCTACTCTGTACCTGTAAACATTCACCGTGCAAACGTTCTATGGTGGAACCCAGCAGCTGCAAAGA